>Ga0222717_10002269_pt1 | contig 15012 bp, 15 predicted proteins | sample C33_18DmetaG_FD_165053 | JGI IMG/M metagenome (GOLD analysis project Ga0222717, IMG submission 165053) | Estuarine water microbial communities from San Francisco Bay, California, United States - C33_18D | ecosystem: Environmental > Aquatic > Marine > Unclassified | place: USA: California...
TTGACCGCATCATCCACAATCTTAGCCGTAGCAATAGCGTCATCTGCTATTAGTTCACTTGGTATCTTTGTGTTTGCCATTAGCTTATCTCATCCCATTGTTTATCTGTTTCGTTCCATATATAGACTTTACCATCGTCTGGGTAAGTTGCTGGACATTGCCATTGACAAGTGCTTTCATTTAATGTCCACGATGGATATGGTTGTGGTGATATAAAAGCATCTCTTGTAGCATCATAAGAAAAACCTATGCCTGCATAATTTTTTCTTATAGAGCCATCTATTTTTGTTTCTAACCAAGTGCCTGCTGTATCATCATAGAAGGTATCAAAGAAACTTTCTTCTGCTGTTATCACGGTTGTTACTTTTGCATCTACTATTTTTGCATAATATGCCATACTCTTTTCCTTATGTTGCGTATCTAAAGATTACTATTCCTGAGCCGCCTGCTCCGCCAACCCCATTCTCAGCACCGCCGCCACCACCGCCTGTGTTTGCTGTTCCAGCTGCACCATCAGGAGTGCCTCCTGTACCACCAGCACCGCCTCCACCTGCACTGGCAGGTCCACCTACACTTTCTCCACTTACACCATAGTCTCCACCTCCGCCTCCACCAGCGTAAGTTGTTCCGTCTAACCATTGTTTTCCTGCACCACCTGCATTAGCGTGATTCGTTCCTGATTGAACTGCAGCTGCACCTTTGCCACCGCCACCAGAACCTGCGTATGTTCCTCCATGCGCACCCATATTTCCTTGTCCTGATGTATTTGAGCCAACATTAGCATTCAAGCCACCAGAAGCTCTATAACCAGATGCACCGCCACTTGATCCACCAGCATTTCCTCTACCATCTCCACCGTTTGCTCCGGTGTGACCACCTCCACCACCTCCACCGACAGCTGCTGTTAAACCTAGCCCAGATACTGATGAAACTCCGCCATCACTTCCATCTGCTTGGTGTCCCCCACCTGCACCACCTGCACCAACTACTACAGTATGAGTTCCATCTAGTGTTTGACCTGTATACTCAAGCATGCCTCCAGCACCACCTCCACCAGCATAGTATCTACCTCCACCGCCTCCGCCTCCGGCAACGATTAGTATATCTACACTACCTTTAGAGACTGGTGCAGAAAGTGTTCCACTTGAAGTGAAAGTATGAAATGTATATCCACCTGCTGTTGTTACTGTTCCACCAGTTACAGGAAATGATCCTATCATTGTTGAACCATATCCTATATTTGACCATGCATTAGCATTGTTTGTAGCATCAGTGCAACACCACATATTCCCACTACTTTTGTTAAGCCACAAAGTACCAACTCCTGTAGAGGGGTTTGTGTTTGTTGCAGGATCAGAAGTTGCTACTGTAGTATCTGACAAACTAATAAAAGAACTTGCTGCATCTGCAAACGCTAAAGTTCCGCTTCCATTTGTCTTTAAGAATTGCCCATCAGAGCCATCAGAAACAGCAAGAGCAGGTATTCCAATCGCATTATCAGCAACCAGTGCAGAGGTAATAGCATCATCTGCAATCGCTGCAGTGGTTACTGCATCGTCCGCTATAACTCTTGATGTGATCTTAGTGTTTGCCATTTATCCCTCTAGTGTTTCTATTCTTGATTTTAAAGATTCTATTTCTGTCATAGCTTCTTGTAGTGCCTTAATAGCCATAATGTACATTTGCTGTTCTTTAACACCCTTACGAATTACAGCATCTTGAGCAGCAGTTTTTGTATCACCAACCGAAACACCTTCTGGTAGATCATCTTCTTCTGACCATAATACTTCATCCTTTGCCTGTACTTTAGTGTGTTCGGTAATTAACTCAGGATTAGTTGTTTCAATTTCCTGTGCTATAACACCTAATCTTTTATCGTCTGAATCTTCATCTTCATTGTAGTGAAATTTTTTCAGTTCCCAAGATTTTACAGAATTCCAAGTGCTTGGTAATACTTCTATATTTTTCTTTTCTCTTTCATCACAAAGATTGGAATTGTTGGATTGATAATTATGTAATCCCCCATTAGATTGTATAGATGCTTTTTGTCCTACTGTATCGTTGCAAGTCCAAAATTGCGATTGTGTATTATTGGGTGCTCCACCATACAGCCAAAAGTTTGCACAGTTTGCATAATAGGTACTACCATTTCTAATAAGTACAGTTGTCAAAGCACCATCATTTGAATTTATCTCATGATATTTGCTTATAATATTAAAATATGCTCCACTTGTACTTTTTACTTTCCAAGCACCATGTTCATTAAGCGTTGCTCTCTGTGTAGGATTATTTGCTCCATTTGCTGTACCAAAATCTAATTGAGTATTTCCACTACTTGTATGCGTACCTTGCATGTAAGCATAATGCTTGTCATCTCCACCAATAAGTAGCGTAGATGAACCACCGTTATTCCCTGCTGCACCACTTAATATTGCTACCTTTGCAGCAGTTATTGCACCACCATAGCCACTGCTAGGATCAGTAGTTCCAATTCCAACACGTCCAGCACTATCAATCCTCATTCGTTCTGTAGGTGTCCCAGAGCCATCTGGTGTTGTTAAAAATACAATCCTGCCGGGCATATCTGCAGAACTGGGTGTACCATCTACCTCTGCTTGAATTTGTGCTGCTTGTTGAAACTGGCTTCCGTCAGCACCTTGAAAAGATATTGTTCCAAGCTCGTCTCCGTCTTGTACTATTGTAAAATCTTTTGTGTCTGACCTTGATTTAGATAAAGATAAATAACCGCCTAAACCATTTGCCCTGTGTCTATGTATATTTACATGAGCATTTTGTGCATTAATTCCATTAACGCTGAGGTATGGTATTTGTGTTCCAAGAACATTGACCTGCCCAATAGCAGGCATCCCAACTCTTTCTGAACTATCAATAGTTATAGCAGTAGCATCAGCACTTGAAACAATGCCATCTACTCCACCTGCTGCATCTGCAAAAGATAAAGTTCCTGATCCGTTGGTCTGTAGAACTTGACCATTAGAACCATCTGCTGCTGGAAGCACCCATATCTTATCTGCTGATAAGGCAGGAGCTTCAAAGCCTACATAGTTAGACCCTTCGTAGAACCTTAGTTCGTTGTTGCTACCACCAACAGATAAGTGACCGCCAGTAGTAACGTCACTAGTAAAGGTAACTTTCTCATTAGAGTCAATAGTAATTGCTGTTGCGTCTGCACTTGTGCTAATTGAGGTGGCTGATTCTAAAACATCTGATACCAAAGATTTCTTTAATGCACTGTCTGTAGCATCGAAGATCATAAAGTGATCCGCACCTACAGCTGTAACTTGTGTTAAGCCTGACACGAAAGATGCCGGTAGAGTATTTACATCGGTTTGAGTAAAGGTCATAACTTCTAAGATTGCACCGTTTGCTGGTGCGGTATCCATAGTTAAGGTTGTACCACTTACTGCATAGTCTGTTTTTTGTTGGTAAACACCATCTAAAAATACTTGAGTGTTGTTTTCATGTATTGGGGAAAGACCAAGCGTAAAAGCTGTGGTACTGCCATTACAAGTAAATTGATTGTGAGTTAGGTTGTTGCCTGAAACTAACGCTGCTACATGATAAACAATTATCTTACGGCTGTTAGCAGGCGCAACATCAAGCGTAAGTGTAGTTCCTGAAAGAGTAAAGTCTCCGGGGTTTTGATAAACACCTTCAATAAATACAATTAAGTTGTCTTCACTTGCCGGCGCAACACTTAGTGTAAACGCGGTTGTACTACCATTACCTGTAAATGTATCAACAGTTAAGGTAGAAGAGACATCAGTTTTGACGTCATCTAATAAAGCCGCAACGATTCTTAGTTCTGCTTTATCTCCAGAACTAAACGCTCGTGCAGTTGTATTATCATGCCCCCTAACTACAGTCAGTGTGTTACCACTTCTTGCTGTTACCTTTACGATCTCCTTGTTGGTAGTATCGTCAAAAGTTACATAGAAATGATCACTACCTGTTATGGTAGGGAAAACAGAACCATCGGTTACAGCGATACTCGTGACGCTGCTATTGATTCCTGCGGCAAGAGTTGTCGCTGCGTTGTTGGTAAACTTAACAGCCATTAGCTAACTCCTTTAAAATTAACTAACTGTTACAGTCCAAGTAATTGTCATTGAGTCAGACGCACCCTTATTAACCACTGAAAAAACAGTTCTACAAAGTAATTCACCGGAAGTATTGGCATTTAAAATACCAGCTTCAGTTATGGCGCCTGTACCAGTACCAGCAGCAAAAGTAGCTGCATAAGTTACAACATTACTTGCTACATTGGTACTTGTTAAAGCAACGCGACCTAGCTCACTTCCTAAAGCGGAATTACCAGCCGCGGCTGCTGTAGAACCACTACCAATTGCCATGTGAGACATAGCAGTTTTAGTAGCGTCTTTCATTCTAGAAGCAACATACTCTTTACCATCGGTAACTACTAAGTTATCAACTTCTTGAACAGTTTCTCCATTGAGGGCAATCTTAAGTTTACCTGTAAGTTTTAAACCATCGTTTAACATTTAAATCTCCTAATTTAATACGCTTGTGTTAAAAGCACTTGTGTTTAGAACGCTGCTTGATCCTGAAATTAAAACCACGTTTATGGATTCAGTAATAGAAGCAGAGTCTGACAAAGCTTTTGAAAAAGATATCACTTCTTGGTCTGATAAGGAAGCGCTATCCGTATAGATGCTTCCGGCTCCGGATGTCAATACTTCGCTTAATGTAATGCTGTCCGAGAAGGATGTAATAAACTCTATGCTGGGACTATCTGTTAACGAAGCTGTGTCTGCTCTGCTGGTTGATATTGCATAATTTAAAGACTCCGCGATGCTTATTATATTTCCTTTATTTATGCCAAAGTCTGTTCTTAAATCATCAGATGGGCTTGCCACATCATCAAGGGCATATGCATCTGCAAAGGCTCTTGTGTATACAACCGTCCTGCTAAGAGATTCAGACATAGCAACAGACTCAGCTGTCTGGGCTGTGATACTGCCACCCATACCGCTATGATTTGTACAATAATAATGTAGGGACGCTGAGGTTGATGAGGTTACCTCAATCTCAACATATGCATCCGATGATCCGGGTGTTCCGCTTACGGTTACATTTGTGCTATATGTAGAACCGCCACCATGTGAACCATTTGCAGTTTCTGAAAATCTAAATGGGTGTCCGCTGACACTAGAATCCGATAAGTCAAACTTATATGTTTTGCCCACATCTAGTGTTAATGCAGGACTAACAACCCCATTGATGTGGTACTTATTACCTGATCCATATGAGTTTGTAGCAGAGGCAACGGTTACTGTATAAGTAACTGACCCCCCGCCGGGCACAGCCTTATTAAATGTTTTAACATCAGATTCAGATATTGTTGTGGCATCTGACTGCGGAATGCTTGAACTAAGGGCTGGAGAGTCTGTAATAGAAACGGTTTCGCTTTTGGTTGGGTCAACACTAAGAATTTCAGAATCAGACATAGAAAAACTGTCGCTTTTCGAGGGCAATGTTTCTAATGCGGGAGAGTCACTCAGCGTATAAGAGTCAGAGCTTGATGTAGAAAAACTAATTGCCGGAGAGTCTACAAGCGTTGGTGAATCTGTAAATGCCCTTACAAAAGACATGACCCTAGAAAAGCTTTCTGTTATTCCAAGGGTGTCTGATTGTACAGAGTTTAAACTAAATGCACTTTCCTCAGATATAGAAAAAGAATCGCTTGGGTTTGTGAAAACTTCTAGCGCCGGTGCATCAACAAGAGAAAGCGTCAGTGCGTTTGGATTGTCTCCAATAAAATATTGGTTCTTGCTATTAGAATTTAAACTTATGTTTGTTGCAGATAATGCAACATGATCAATTGATAAAACAGGATGAGAAAAACTTAATAATGAGGAAACACTACTGGTAGACGTAGTTAGAGATGCGATCTCTAGGCTGCTTACCGATAGATGCAGATTCGAGTATGAAACTACAAGTTTTATAGCCATCAGTCAAAATCATCTCTTACTGTAAATTTTATTAATTCATTAACTGTTTGTATATTTCCGTCTGACTTGGTTAGCTCAACCTCACCCTCATAAAGTCCGGCTGATGCAAAGGTACTAGATGGAAATACCATTGTTACCACTCCGTTTGCTGGCGGGCTAACAATTGTACATGCCACTGTTTGTAATATAGTTGTGGTTCCTATCTCCCTAATACGAACTCTTACTGTGGCTCCTGTAATATCAATCGGAGCAAACGTGGTTGCATCTTCTGGGTCTAGCGTTTGTCCAGAGGCTGCTGTATTACTATCCTTTAATGTTATTGTAAGTTCCGGGTGTGTGTCCCCCACAACCAATTTTAAATTTGCTGAATATGCCATTAGTAACCAAACTCCTGATATTGTACTGTTAATGATGCTCCAACATTTCCATATTTGGTTTTTCTAACTGCAAGAGCCTCTGCCTTATCATACATTCTTTTGTTTAATTCGGCTGCTTGTAAATCTGTCCATGGGCTGTCTTTCATCATTTGTAGTCTGTACAAGGCGCCATGAACTATTGCTTCTTTATATTCATTAGCAATGATGGATGGAATTGTTGTAGATGTAACTGTGGGCTTTAAACTATATAAAGCATAAAATGTTTCTGTGGCATCCGGGGTTGGAGCAATTAAAATATTTTCTTGGTCTCTTTGTGTATAGTATTTTACACGTCCGGTTCCATATGTTTTAAAAATAGACTGCGATCCTATTTGTGCTTTAGCTTCCAGCGGGCTTAAGTTTTTTTGCGAAAGCCTAACGGTAGAATCTGAAGATGATCTAAAAATATCAATAATGTGATTTAACTCTGCGCCCGCAGGTATATCAAGATCGTTAGCCTCATATTCATTCACATTTGCTGCAACAACAAAGGGTGTTAGTTCCTGCATATAAATATCTGTATTAACACAAAAATCGATTAATGAGTTTCTTAGCTCATCAATGATAATTGATTTAGGGCAGTTGGGAGCCTCTCTGCGTACTTTAGGTACCAAGGTTTCTATTTTCTTTGATACTGCCATTTCTTACTCTGATGGTGAGGCTGGTCTTGGGGCAGAGCCAGCATCAGCCTGTGTTTTAATTCCTAATGCGTTTTGAAAAGATTGCATAAACGCGCCCGATTTTTGTAAGTCCCCAGCAAATTCAGAATCTTTCTGATATGCCCTATACAAGATATAGTCTAAAAGCGCATTTGCATAGACATCGTCCAAACTTATTGTTGTGGTGTCTGTTGTAAAATTACTTATAGTTATATTAGAGGGTGAGGAACTATAAATAATTTCTATAGTATGTCCTCCACCAGATGGGTGTGGATAAACATAAAATGTTTTTGGATCAACGGGATTATAAACATAATGCTCAACCTCTGTTGATGTTGTGCTATACCAGTTGTCAACCTGATCATCTAAAACTTTTCTTTCAATAAGACTTATTGCAGAAGAGTTTGGAGATAAGTTTTTATAAACATCTAATAGCCTTAATCCACCACTAGGAAGAGATTGTTTTGCGGCAGCTGCAAGGGTAAAAGAAGCATTGGTTGTTGAGGCGTCTGGTCTAAATAAAACTATTTCTCTTTGACCATCGTTTAAATAGTTTAATAGAGATTGTTGAGACCACCTAACATTGCTTGTGTCTTGAAGGATTTCTTCTGCCCTGTCAATGACATCAATGACCCTAATTGTTGCCATATTAGAGTCCTAATATTTTTTGCTCTTCTTTTGTTAAAGAGTCTTTGTCCCAAATAAAGGTCCAATATTCCTCTCTCATGTTTTCATTCCATGGTTTTACTTGACCATACTCTGATTTAACACAAATAGGATGTTTTGGTTTCTTGGTAGGAGATTTCTTTACAGTCTTGCTTTCGCTTTCTAGCTTATCAACATGTGCCTGTAAATCATCTAGCTTTTGTTTTTTGTCCAATGTCACACCAAATTTTTCTTTTGCGTGTTGAACGACTTCATCTTTCTTAGTCATTTTTAGTTCCTTGGTTAGAATTTATTATGTGAATAAGATATCACAAAAAAGCGGGGGTCCGAAGACCCCCTAAATCAAATTAAGCTGTTTTGAGCTTGAATTCGCCAATAGCTGTTGGAAGGATAACTTTGTATCCGTAGACAGCTAAACCTCTCACACCATCACCGAATGAAGACTCAAGTCTTACAGTTTCAGTGTTAGTCATTTGAGAAGCATAAGCAATAGCTTTTGGATGTCCATACAGACCAGATGTTATGCTGGATGCTGTTGACAAATTGTTAGATACATACATGTTGAATCTATCAATTTTTCCAATAAAGCCATTTCTTAATGGTGAAACATTATCACCTGTTAAGTAAGCTTGTCTTAGCTCTGATTGCTTGATCAAAGTAGCAACAGCTGGGTTGATGATCATAAACCTTCCTTCTTCAGGAATGTTGTTGTCATCTAGCTGCTCTCCAGCGTCAAGGATGTGTCCAAGAACAGTACTTGATGTAATGGTTGCTGGTGTGTTTGACGGATTGTTGATATCTGTTAAAGATGATCCCGCTGCCACGTTTGCAAATACATCTTGCTCAATAGCGATCTTCATGTTCTGAGCTGCATCACCTGCTGCCTCGTTCATGAAATCAATATCGGCTTGTACTCTTAAGATATCGTCAACTTTAAAAGCATAGCTTTTAGCCTTGTTAATATCTAGCTCGATGGTTCCTGATGTAACATCAGCGTAAGATAAAGAACCTGTATAGTCAGCAACTGTTACTGCTGGTACTGTTCTTATGTTTACTTTGTTACCCATTCCAGAAATCTCACCTTCGTACTCGTTAGTTGTTACCTCTGACAGCATGGTCTGAGCATAAAACTTGGCTTGAAGTTTTTTAGAGAATACTTCTGGAATAAAGTGATTTTCACCTGTTGCGAAAGAAAAACTTCCACTACTAGTTGAATATGCCATTTTATTACCTCGTCCTTTCGGACATTAATTTTTTAAAATTATGTAATAAAAATTTAAGGTCTGACTCTTCCCTCGGCAGAAGCCTGATCAATTTCTTTCTCGTGCTTCGCATATTGCTTATCGCTCATCTTGCCAATTTCTTTAGCCGTCCAAATCTTTTTACTACTTCCAATATTTTGTTTCCTAGCTTTAGAAAGAGTTGGTTCAACATTTTGTTTAGCCTTCTCTACTAACTCTTCTTTAGAAACATTTGTGGAAGAGAGTCCAAATTCGTTTTTAAACTTAGATAACACAGCTATGACATCATCGGCATCTCCATCGGAGGCTGCTGTTTTCCACATTCTGGATTGTCTATCGAGCCACAAAGAAAAATCCTCTGTTTTTGCGACAGACTCATAATCCGGATGTGCATCAGCAATTTTGCCAAAATGCTTTTTATCGGCTTCTTCTTTTTGAGTCTTGAGCAATTCTTCTGAAGCCTGAGATACTTTTGCGTCCACAGATGCGATGCGAGCATCAACATATTTCTGAAGCGGTTCGACTATCTCCGGGTAATCTTTCATTATACCGGAGAGGTCTACGTTTACCTCTTCTCTCTGCTTCTCAATACGAGTCTCAGATTTCATAGTCTCCATTGCGGTTATCTTATTAGATAGGTCCGAAATTTTTGACTCTAACTCTTTCTCCTTTTGGGTAGCCTTGGTCATTCTTGCTTGCGCATTCTTGTACCGTTCTTCCCACTGTTCAGCCGACAAACTGTTGTCATCAGATTTGTCTTCGTCTTCCTGAACCTCTATCTCTGGCTGATCTATGTCTTCTTCTGTATCCTGAGATTCATCGGGTGAAGTTTCAACTGGTTCTTCTGTTACCTCTTCTGGTGTGTCTTCGGTTTCCTCTTCCGGAGTAGCTAACCCCTTTGATTCAACTTCAGATTCCGGTTGAGATTCAGCGACCTGCTTCATCATCTCATCAGCTTCTTGTTCTAGCCTTTCAGCGATTAACTCGCCTTTAGTCTTTTCTCTTTCCATCTTTCGGTCCTCTCGGGTATCGATCAATTATTTATAAATGTTAGGTGTGTCCCTCCGGGAGCCTAACGAGTTTATTACCTTATCGGCAATTGTATCTAAAGATACTATAAACTTAAGTATGTCGCAACGACCTTGACTAAAGCGGTAGTCCTCCGTTGTTTCCAACAGGTCCCGCTCCATTTGGCGCAGGAGTTCCATTTCTTGCATCAGGACCGACCACTCCTTCCCCATTTGCGACTTGATTAGTTTCACCGCCTTGCTGCATTCCGGCGATAGCTTGTTGTAGTGCCTGCTCATTCATTAACTCCTTTTGTGATTTAATTACCTCATCTGGATCAATGTCTAATGATTTTGCTATGTCTCTTAATAGAGGTTCTCTATTAATCATAGCCTCATCCAATGGATTACTGATCAATGATAGGAATTGTAGAAGTCTTTGTGATTGAACTTCTTTTTGAATTAGAGCGGTTGAACCTTTGGCAATAATCCTCATATCTGATTTAACATTTTCGTTTTCGTTCCACGTCATGTTCCAATCATATAAGGACCTAATTAAAGGCTTGGTTAAATAATCATCTATATTTTTAATCACTGATTTAAGAACAATGTTTGCATTGCTCATAAGTATTGATATACCTGTAGCAGTTCTATTTAAAGATGATTGTGTTTGTCCGTGTGTGTAAGAAGGAAGCGCAGTTGTTTCATCTGCAAATCTTCTAAAGAGTTCAATAACAGATACTAATGCTGGTGAGTTTGATTGAGGTTGATAGAATCTAACCATGGGTTGATTACCATCTCCGCCCTCTCTAAGGAATACTCTCCAAGGGTATAGGTCTGTTGGGTCTTCTCCCGAAGCCATGATGTCGGTATTAACCTCAACCATTGGTCCTGAAGACAATGCAACATTATCTAAATATATTCTTGTTGCTGCATTCATTGTTGTTTGTGAGTCCCTCATCATACGAGGCACCCCAGTACCCCAGAACTGGTGTGGGTTTTTTTCATAAGGAAAAATATTGTAAGGAATGATCCCGCCGGGCAAAGGATTGAGTTGTGCTTTAATTACAATGCCGGATGATATCCAAATGTTTGCATGAAATTCGTCATTTAAATTATCGCTAGGACCAAACTCTATTCCATAGTCTTCTAGGTCGTGCCCATTGACTGATCCCCAAAACTCTAAAACCTCAAACTTATTTGTGTTCTCTGAATATTCATTAACCTTTGCAATGTTTCTTCTGTCTTTCTCATGCTGTTCTTCGGTGTGATTGCCCTCCGGATGATCATCAATAATTTCATTAATAGCATCAATGTTAAATCCGGGGAAGTCCCTTAAATCAGCAAAGTCTTGTCTGGAAATAATATGTCTTCTAAATAAAGACCTCATGTCTTCTACGCTGGTTGCGTAAGGGTCGGGATATAAATCAAAGACTGAAACAGCTTCCATTTCAGGAAATAAGTTTTCTTCATAGAGCAACTCAAATCCTTCTGAGCCTTTCATCCACCTATGATCTTTTTCGATTCTTAAGGTTCCAGCTTTCATAGCTCCGGTTCCAAAGATAACCTGCTCCATGATTGCATCTTTCATCTTGCCCTCAAGATTACTCTCAATAGCTTGATCCAAGATAGCCTCGCTCATATTTTCTACACGGAAATTAGTTTCATCTTCTATTTCTTTTTTTAACTCTTCAAACCTAGCCTGAATAATTGGTTCTACTTCTATCGGGTCGGTTGTCTCTGCAACCTGCATTATCTCCAACGCTGCTTTTTCTGTAAGCTCTCTTTCAAGTCTTGGTTGTTTAGATATGGGTGTTGGCTCAATCATAAAGAACTGCTGTCCCGGTTGGAACAACAAATCTGTAATTCTTGAATAGGCTGCTAGTACCTTAGTTCTTGTAAGACCAACATACACCTGTGATCTATCCCCCTTCTCTTGAATTTTGGATAGTGTTTCAGGATCGTACTGTCCCATAAATGCTCTAAGGTCTTCAATCCAGTTGCCCTCAATCTCATCCCTAGCATCTTTGTATTCTGTAAATTTTGAGAGTAACTCTCCGCCAAGACCATCTAAATGATGTTGAAGTTCTTCATCTGCTTCCGCTGCTGCGGCTATCCCCTCTGGTCCTAACTCTTTTTTGCTTATGTCTTTCATATATTAAAAATAGTTTTTCTTTTTTCTTTTAAAGTTTTGCCTATGTTTTCTTGGCATTGAATTTAAACCAAACAACGCGATTGCATAAGACATTACTCTGTCATCATAACATCCTTCTTGCGCATTTGTAATTCCTCTGGCGTCTACAACATAGTTTCTCATTTCATTAACAAGTTCTATATCAGCGATCCCAGATTCTCCTTGTCGCAATAAGTGTACTAAGTTATCAATAATTAACGGTTTTGTCTTGCTTGTTGTTAAGAAACCCGCACGCCTTGTCATTTTATCAACGTATGCATCATCTACGGTTTGCTCAACATAAAGATTTGGATAGCCCATCTCTTGCATTTTTCTTATGGTTGTAAGCCCGTGGTTGTTGCGTTCTACTAAAGTCCACGCCTTGTTATAGTACATAGCTACGCTTGAAACTATATGCGCTAAGTCAAACGGGTCAACGTGTCCGCTCCATGTGGCAACCTGATTGCCTATATGATCTAGTACTTGTATGACTGAGTAGTCTCCGTGCGCGAGACCCTCCGCAACATCAACCCCAATACAATATCTCATAGCATCCCTTGGATGCTCGAAAATTTTTAGAAGCCCTTTCTCATGTTTAAAGAATCCCTCCTCTCTAACATCGAGGCGCTCAATCGGGGAATAACACTCAATGGCTGCTTCGTCTACATATCTTGGCTCAACAAATAAACGTCCGGTGGTGAGGAACGCTTCTTGCGGGGTAGAGGGATATTCTTGCCTAAACAAATCTTCTGAGCCTAGGTCCTGTATTTTTAAACGGCGATAGTATATTTGCTCCTCATCTAAATCATGCAACTCTGCAAGATGTTCTTCTTGCTCGGTCATCTCAAAATATTTATCAACCTTGCGGCGGTAATCCGGCATCATGAACCAAGGTATAAAGCACAACGCCCACTCGCCTTCACCCCGGAGCGCTCGCATGCATGCTTCGTAAAACCATCCGCCAGCTCCATTCGCGGTGGACTCAAGCATAATTTCAGACTCAAGCTCTGGAACTGTTTGCAAAAGTCCCGGTATCAAATCACTGTTTGGATAAAAGGCTACCTCTGATCCATGCAAGTAGTTTGTTGTCCAACCACGTCCGACCTCTCCTGTACGCGCTGTTGCTATCCTCCAACGTGATCCGTGAGTAAAAGCTAGCGATGTGGTAGTAGATTCTTTTAGTTCTGGTTTAACTAAAGGGTGCGGTAAATTATCATAGAAGTTTCTTACCATTCCAAAGATCGCTTTGGTCGAATCTGTGAGGTGAGATATTACTACCGCGTTTTGATTTTTTTTAGTAACTGTCTTCCAAAATCCACGCGCCTGACAATAGGTCGATATACCCGTCTGACGAGACTTTAAGATGAGCATTCTCACCCTGCCATGATGAGCATATTGCTCATTAATCATCTTGTCTAAAGTTTGCTGCGCTTCGTTAAAAATTAACGGTCTAGATTTACCCTGCTTATCTATGATGTTTAAGCAGTTCTTCGCATAAACGGTGAGATTCGTTTTAAATGCTTCTATAATTTTTTTGGTTTCTATTTTTTCCATTTAAAAATCTCAAAAAACAGCCCCCCCCTATGGTCCCTTGGGGGTATATATGTATATAGGGTACCCTGTCCAGCACTCCCCGCCCCTTTAACAGTGCGGGTTTGCGAGCATTGGGTCCTTTTTAATGATGGTCCTTATTAAAGCCACTCACCTCTTTTAGGTGATTCTCTTTTTCATCAAGATCAACTGTTTCAAACCAGCTTTCCTTCATAGATAGCTCGACCTTTTGGTTGGTGTCCAGCATATTATAGAAACGCATTAGAAGCTCGAGAGCCTTTACTCTAGAGCCTGCGGTTGCACCATGAACATCACCCAGCGCTTCTTCTTTCAGCCTGTCTATTAAAGCGTCATGGTCCTGTAAGTGCCTTTCTTTGGACTCTGCTAGTTCAAATGCAAGCATTTTTTGAACCTCATCATCATTCATGAGTCTGTACCCTTGATTGTATGCAGACTTCTCTGAATATCCGCAGCGTTTTGCAGCCTCAGTCGCGTTCTTTGTTGTCAAATAATGCTGAACAAATTCAGCCTTCCTTTGACTATAAGTTTTGTCTTTCAACATAGTCTTTCTCCTAGTTATTCTTAGCTACAAGTTTACACCATTTCAGGAACTCATTCATGCTATGAGTGTGCTTCATTATGTTCACCGCAAAGCATACAAGCTGGATGTTTTCAGGAGCGTATGGTCCGTCATTATCTATGCGATCAATGGAGATGTTTGCCATCGTCTTCTCACGCTTTCCTTTGCCATCCTTTATGTATGTCATCTTCTGACCAGTAATAGCACATAGTCCATTCTGTCTATCGTAGATAGCATAGAGGTCTTCCCTTGTTATCTTGAATGAGTGTGTCTGTCTTCTGCTATACCCTATATGAGAGAAGAGGTGAGATAGGTAAGAATATGGAGTGGCGCTGATCCTTTTTCTTTTCCCCGCGGAACGGCACCGGCGACATATATTGAGTCGCTGACCCCTGCTTGTTTCAAAGCGCGATTCGTCTTTTGTTTTATTGCACCTAGTGCAAGTCTTATTCAGACCAATCGTAGGGAGTTTTGTCCTCGATTGTGAGCTCAAAGTTACTGGTTTCCTTTAGGGTTTCCCTTAATCGTTCCATTGCTTTTCTACTACTGCTTACGGCTGGCTTTCCTGCCATGATTGATTCACCTACCAGCAGGCATCCTTCTGAGTCTTTCTCAGGGAAGTTACCAGCATGAAATAGGATGTATGTTCTGTTGGGCACGTTCTCTATTATGAATGTCTCACCAAACTTTTGAGAGGCATATCCCTTACATGTATATGTGCCATTT
>Ga0222717_10002270_pt1 | contig 15010 bp, 17 predicted proteins | sample C33_18DmetaG_FD_165053 | JGI IMG/M metagenome (GOLD analysis project Ga0222717, IMG submission 165053) | Estuarine water microbial communities from San Francisco Bay, California, United States - C33_18D | ecosystem: Environmental > Aquatic > Marine > Unclassified | place: USA: California...
AACGGGTTTTATCGATATCCACATAAGCAAACTCAGTATCACTCGTTGCTTCATAAGCGAGTATATCTCTGGTTAAGCCACCGGCAAACCCCAAGCTACCACCACCAATTATCACTACTTTAGCCATCCTTATTCCCCCTTCTTAAATAAACAAATTTTGATATATAATTTAAACTTTTTATAGTTTATTTAACATTTAAATATGGTAAAGGACCAATTTTTGATACCATAGAGCCAATTATGCAGATCGAATACAAACAGTGGGGAAAACAGTTATCGGTATCGAAGCGCATTAATAATTTTCTCATTCCAGGAAGTGTGGTCGTTTCTACGGCATCCACTCACCACTACTTTCACACTGGAATGCAACGCCGAAGTGAAAAGAAATCTGTTGTATTTCAATACACATTATCAGGTCATGGAATTTTTGAATTTAATGATAAAAAACACACTGTTAGCACAGGGCAATGCTTTTGCTGTTATGTAGCCGATGAACGGGTACGGTACTACTACCCAAAAGATTCCAGTGATGACTGGACATTTTTATATGTCACCTATCGCGATAATTTAGGGATCACCAAAGCCCTCAATGATCAATTTGGATATGTATTTTCTATAGAACCCAATGAACCTCAAATAAAACATATTCTCAAATACGGAGAAACTCAAGACTCTACCATAGAAATGCCAGCTGGAACAGCCCATGTGTTTATTAATAGCATCATCGGCATGCTTGCCAATCAAGCCCAAACCCCAGAAAAGCCGATCTCAACACAATTATCTCTAGTTAGAAAAGCAATGAAAGTGATTGAATCTAAAATTGAAATCCCTTACAATGCATCCATGCTTGCATACGATTTAGGCATCTCACAGGAACATCTCAATCGAGTCTTTCAGGCTGAGCTTAAGAAAAGTCCCTATCGCTGTATTTGTGAGAATAAAATCCATCGGGCTTGCGATTTATTAAAAAACACCATTCTCACCATTTCACAAATCGCGCTCAATTTGGGTTATGAGCCCGGCTCCCATTTCGCGCGTTTGTTTAAAAGAATTATTGGTGTGACGCCAAGTCAATACAGAACGAGTTCCTCTATACCCATCAAACCCATTTACTAAAAACTATGCGTTGTGTAACTAGGTTTTAATTATTAGCTAAGCGTTCAGCAACAATAGTTAAGTTAAATAATATAAACTTGTCTTAAATGGTACACTAAGGAATAAAACTCAATACCTTATCCACCAAATTCATTAAGCGCGCATAACCAGATGGGTCTAAAAATATAGTTATCAAAATACCCCCTGCACCACCCCATAAATGGGCATCGTGATTGATATTGTCATTGCTAAACATCGATTGAAACAAACAATACACGACATAGATCACAGCATAAATCATCGCTGGGACTGGCACTGGCACAAACGGAGCAATGAGCATACGGCTTGGTTCATACAATATATAGCTGAACATAACTCCCGTTATGGCACCTGAAGCACCTAAAGAACCATAACTCGCATCATTCCTATGTCGGATAATCGTCCAGATGACACTAAAAATCATGGAGAAAACATAAAGAATTAAAAAGCGCATCGAACCCAATATTACCTCTAAGTGAAAGGCAAAAAAGAAAAATGTTAATAAATTAAAAAACAAATGCCCAAAATCGCCATGGATGAATCCACTCGTTATAAGAGTGTAATAACCTCCACTTCGGGTAAGTTCATATGGCTTTAACATTAATTTTTGACTCACTTTTTTACTACAAAAAGCGATAAAACTGAGAAATATCGTTGCCGCTACAATATATACACTCGCGCTAAGCCCCATAAAATCATCAATTTCAAACTCCACTTAACTAATCCATCTCAATACTAATGAGATGAGACTACTTTTCGAAAAAGTTCACAACGTCGACAAGTTCTTCTAAATCATACGGTTTATGCAAATAATTACTCGCACCGGCTAAGATTGCATCGACGAGATCACTTGAGTCCTCAGATAAAGCTGAAATAACGATGACTGGCACTTTGTATTCAGGAATGATTTTTTTAATGGCTTCTAAACCACTCATCACAGGCATATTGATATCCATGATAACAAGATCAAATGTTTCATCGGCCACCTTTTCACAAGCATCTTTACCATTGACAGCTTCAACCAATTCATGGCCTAACCCTTTAAGGTGGTTCACAATTTGATTTCTGACTATAATAGAATCGTCTGCAACGAGGATTTTCATGATTTAATTATTTTTCTTTATCCTAAAATTTAGGTTTATGGGCCGAATTATAGTAGAGCATTTAAAATATCATGCTTTTACTTCAACAAATTATTTATTTTTGAAATCTTGCATGTTTTTGCTTATGAATCTCAAAAAAAAAATGCACCGTTCGATTTAAATCTATTAAATTAAAATAGTTAGAGTTTTTATGATTTTTAAACCCATATTAATAGCCTCTCAATCACAAACCCTATATTCAAAACAGCAGGTCCAAAAGGCTTTTCAACTACTTGAGAGTTGAAAATGACACTACAATGAAATGCTTACTTTAATTAGCTTTTCTGAATATGTTTGTACCAACTGGCCAACCTCTTTTAACCCTAACTGACATTGTCAAAACTTTCGGAGTTCGCACACTGATCAGTGGGCTAAATCTAACCATAAATTCTGGCGACCGAATTGGCGTACTGGGAGTTAATGGCTGTGGAAAAAGTACGCTAATGAAAATTATCGCTGGATTAGACACGGCCTTTGAGGGAAAACGCATCTTAAGAAACAATGTTTCAATGGGCTATGTCGCTCAGGAACCCCCTTTAGACGAGGATAAAACCGTTCGTGAAAACGTGATGTTAGGTGCAAAAGCTATTTACGATTTACTCGATCGCTACGATGCACTCAATTTAAAATTAGGCGAGGTTGAAGGCGATGAATTAGAAAAAGTGATGGCCGATCTCGAAGACGCTCAACACGAAATAGATTTTAAAAACGGCTGGGAAATTGAACGACAAATTGAAGTTGCCATCGCATCACTTTGTTTACCACCCAACGACAGCGCCGTAGGTCATTTATCTGGAGGAGAAAGAAGACGTGTAGCTTTATGCCGTTTTTTAATGAGTCACCCTGATTTATTGGTATTGGATGAACCGACCAACCACTTGGATGCTGAAACCATCACCTGGCTTGAAGGCTTTATCAAAGATTACCAAGGCACAATCCTACTCGTAACACACGATCGCTACTTTCTTGATAACGTAGCCAACAGAATGGTAGAAATAAGTGATGGCACTCTGCAAAACTTCGAAGGTAACTACACGAATTTTCTTGAGAAAAAAGCTGCAATTGAAGCAGTAGAAGTAAAAAATGAAGCTGCGCGCAAAAAAATGTTTCAGAAAGAATTGGATTGGGTGAATACAACCCCCAAAGGCCGAAATACTAAAAATAGAGCTCGTCTTAAAAACTTTAAATTACTACAAGAGCAACCACCACGTGATGTGACACACGCTGCTAGTTTTACCATACCTGAAGGTCCACGTTTAGGCTCCAAAGTATTAGAGTTGAAGCATTTGAAAAAAGGATTCGGAGATGTCACTCTTATAAACGATTTAGATCTCATCATTGAACCTGGTGCTATTATTGGCGTGATTGGTGCTAATGGAATTGGCAAGTCAACCCTAGTTAAAATGATTTTAGGCAAGGAACAACCCGATTCCGGTGAAATCGTCAAAGGTCAAAACACCATTTATGCTTATATTGATCAACAACGCAATGTCTTAGATGAAAAGCAAACGGTGTATGAAAACATTAGCGAAGGCAATGCTTTTATCCAATACGGAAAACAAGAACTAGCTGTTCGTCACTATTTAGCTCGCTTCCTATTCACAGGCCCCATTCAACAAACTCCTGTTTGTGAGTTGTCAGGTGGAGAACGGAACCGTGTAACCCTTGCCAAAATGTTAAAAAAACCAGGGAATTTTCTGATTTTAGATGAACCAACCAATGACCTGGATTTAATGACCCTACGCGTTTTAGAAGAAGCTATTGAAAATTATGTTGGTTGTGCACTTGTCGTAACACACGACCGCTACTTTTTAGACAGGATTGCAACTGGAATCCTTGCCTTTGAAGGAGATGGCAATGTTTATTATTGCGATGGTTCTTATGAAATATACAAAGAAAATAAAGCACGAAGAATTGCTGAAGCACAGCAGCAAGGTCAAAAACACAGCAGTGAAAAAAGCCAACGCCAATATGGTAAATTAAAAAAAATCTAATGGATTTTCACATACCTTCAAGTGAAAAAAAAATATGCATTGCCGATGATGTAAACGACAACACCAATATACTAGAAATTTATCTTAAAAAATTAGGCTATAGAGATGTTATTAGCTTTAACGACCCAGAAGTCCTAATTGAATCGCTGGGTGATGAAAATTTCATTCCAGATATGTTCATTTTAGATATCATGATGCCAAAAATTGATGGCATTGAGCTAGCAAAACGAATCAAATCAAACGATAAATTCAAATACAGTATGATTGTTTTTGCTACAGCCAAAAGCGCAGAAGAATCTCTCGAAGAATGCTTTGAAGCCGGAGGCCAAGATTTTATAGGCAAACCGATCACACCTGTTATTTTAAAATGTCGTTTACAAAACCTTTTTACGATGCAAAATTTACTTTTTGACCTAGTTGTACAAAATAAGAGCCTAACCCATAGTTCTCTGACAGATGGTTTAACACAATTGTATAACCGCAATTTTCTTGATACACGTCTCAATCAAGAATTCTCTAAATCTAAACGCTACGATAATAAATTATGTGTGATGATGCTCGATATTGATTTTTTCAAAAATGTAAACGATACCCATGGTCATCCGGTAGGCGATGAAGTACTCAAAAAAGTTTCAGATATTCTCAAGGCATCTTTGCGTTCATCTGACTTAGTCGCACGCTACGGTGGTGAAGAATTTTGTGTGCTAATGCCTCAATCACAAGCAAAAGAAGCTAAAAAGTTAGCCGAAAGACTTCGTGAAAAAATTGAACTAACTCAAGTATCAAAATCACAACCTGAATTGAGAATCACAATGAGCATAGGCTTAGCAGATTTTGAAAGAGAACAAAAAACTGCAAAAGAATTACTAACGAATGCTGATCAAGCTCTTTATAGAGCCAAAGAAAATGGTCGAAACCGAGTCGAGGTTTTCGACCTTTAAAAGCTAGTTATTTAGCTGTAAGTTTCCTATTACCTACTTTTGGTAGGCCATAAACAGAATCAGCTTCAGGGTCCCAACGTCCTTCTTGTTCTAGTTTTTCTAATCTAGCCTTACGTCCTAACACATTTTTATGACGACCACCTGTGCGACCAGCTAAAAAACTTCTATGTAATGACATCTTATTATTCTTCCTTTAAAAGGGATGTTGGTATTCTATTAAAAAATGAATCTTTAAAGTTGATTCCCTTCCAATTAAATCGGGCAATCCTTTTCTGCAAGGCTTTGGACGCATCATTTCTCTTTTGAAAACGACCCGCATAAACAACCCCATTTTTGTAGTCACCAAATGAATCGATACCAGATTCTGCTAAATATTCCACTAGTTTTCTAGTGCTACTGGGCTGATTACGGCCAAATGTTTGAATTTGAATCGTATATCTCTTGATTTGAGCTGGTGGTGCAATGATTCTTTTTGCTTCAGGCGATAATTTATCGACATTTACAGGTAAATTTGTCACACTTGTACCATTCATGCTCACAGGTTTTATTGATTTTGACTTATTACTTGTTTCTTTTCCGATATATTTGCGAGGATAAATCGTGTTTTGCTTTTTAGCACGCAAGTTCACTCCATATTCAGCACCTTTTTCAAAGCCCTTATCTTTGCCAAGTTTATAGCCAAAAAGGCCAGTAGCTATTGAAAAGCAAGCGAATACACAAATAACAATATAAAACTGACCATTTGAAGAGCTTCCAACAGGCGCATCTGTGCCTTCAAAAGTTGAACTTCTTACCCTTTGTGTTCTTGCTGGAGGTGCTGGAGGTTTCGCTTCTCTTTTTGGTTCAGCAGGTGCACGTGGTGCAGGTTTTTCTTTAACAGTTGAAGCCTCAGTTTGTGTATTATCTATTTTTTTATATTCTTTTACCTTTTCAACAATTCTCTCTTTATAACTACCCGTCGGTTTAGATTCTTGACTGGCAGAAGTTGGAGGAAGAACTTCAAATAAACTTGTTGTCTTTTTTTTGCTAAGCATTAATCAGTGAAGGTATTTAAGAACATATAATGGATTTTAGAAAGAATAAATTTTTCTGGAACCTCGCCATCGGAAAAATCTGATGCTTCGCCGAGGTATTTTATTTTAAGAGTAAATTTTGTGCCCGCTTCAAGACCTAAACTCATTAAATCAAAGACACTTTTTATTTCTCGAGTGTCACCATCATTTAGAATAAATGATAGGTCAATTTCACTGCCATAAGGCATCAGAATTTTTTCGTAAAAATGAGCACTTGGACGAGCATGCAAACCGTTCTTATTAACGACCAAAACGTCTTGAGTCCAATATTCATCGACCTTCTGTGGGTCTAGAGCTGGCATTTCTTCTGGTGTTATATCTTTCATACTACTACGTGGTACTGTATTTAAATTTTAGATAGTTCCAGTTGTTTTGTAGATAAAAAATGGTTTTGATTACGATATCTCCAAACATAGTTTATATCAATGCCTCTAGAACAACCCGGACAAGAAAATTCTGACATGTGGATCAGCCTCGACGAAGCTGAAAAACGTTCAGGTATATCTAGAAGAAAGTTACTCGACTGGACCAAAGAGGGAAAAGTTAAACGAGAAAAAAAGAAAGGGGTCATCTATGTTTGGGTTGCTGATTTGATCAAACTCGCTCCTCTCACTCAAACGGAAATTTCTTCTGTTGAGACAGAAATTTTATTACCTGAGCCAGAACCGGCGGCGACTATGGGAACACTTGGTCCTCTTAGAAATATTTCTGAACAAATTGAAGTGAGTTTAGGCAACCAAAATGCAATTATTCAAAGCTTTGAAACACTACAAAAACATATTCAAAAAATCAGCAAAGCTTCAAATAAACCCGTTTTAGATGAAAAAACAGTAAAAGAGCTATCCCTGCTAGGGAATGTTTTTAAATCGCTCTACCAGCAAAACGAAAAACTCAATCAAACGCTCGATGAACACGGAAAAGCACTCACACAAATATCAGGTTCTGAACAAAGCATAGAAATACTAAATGAAAAAGTTGCTACAAGTGAAAAAAGCCGATACCTTGCTCATTTATGTTGGGCTGCCTTTAGTATATTTTCTGTGGCCATCCTAGTGATCTTCATTGTGTATTTTAAAAACAATGCAGACAGCCTCAATAAATCTTTAGAAATGGTTAAAAGTCAATCTGCAGAACAACTTAAAGACTCAACTAATCAAATCCATTTAACCAAAATGGATCGCGACCGGAAATTAGAAAAACTGCGTGAAGAAAGCACAAATAGTATTGAAAAGTTACGACTTGCCCACAAAAATGATGCTGAAAAAATGACTTTAAAATTAGCCGAAGAAAAAAAAGAAATCAAACACGAATATGAAAAAATGACATCAAAAATTGATCAAAATCACCAACTCGAGTTAGGTCGTATTGAAATTGCTAAGAAAGAAGAAATTCAAAAACTGAATCAACAGTATTTAAAAGAAATAGAAAAATTGAGAAAAGCAAATCTAGAACAGGCAAAAGAACACGCCAAAGAAAAAGAAGCACTTCATGTTAATATTTTACAAAACACTAAAGTATTGCGTGAAATTCAAGAAAAAATAAATGTCTCTACTTCTGCAGGACAGCATTAAATAAAGGCCTAATTAATAAAGGTCGTCGCTATTTGTGACATCCTCTTTTTTAGATATTATTTTTTGCAATGATTCTATTTTTTTATTAAATTTTTTATCTCTATTTACCTTAGAAGCCAAGTTTAAAGCAGCAAGAGCATATGAATCCAATTGGTTTTTTTGATAAATAACAGCCATTTTTAAAAGAATTTTATGCTCAATTTCTTTAGATGGATTCCAGTAGTTCTTTTTACTCAATTCGTAAATTGCCACCATATTGTGGAGCGTGTTGAGCGAGCATTTATCTTTAATAATGAACAATGGTGGCATTTGTGGTTTAAAAACCAATCTATCAGGATTAGAATCATACGTTTCAATTAACTCGCGGTATTTTTTATAATACATATCATATTCTCCTAAACCTATAAGAAGTGGAGCGCTGAATTCATCTTCAGCTTTTAGAGAATCTAATCTCTTTTTTATCTCGATTAACTTTTTTAAAGGCCATTTTTGATCTACTGCATATTTCCCTTGGAGATAAAGTACTTTTTTGAAATGGAGAATGAAATCTTGCAAATCTCCAAAAAAGCGTTTGTTCATTTTTATGCTTTCAGGAGAAACACCGTTTAAGTGGTTTAAGATTTTAGTGAAATTAACATGAACAGCTTCAAGCTTTTCCTTTTTTTCACTACACAATAAAAATTCTGCCTTTGCCCATTTTATAAAGTCTTTGGTTTCAGAGTTATTTTTTTTTATAAGGGGCACAGCATTTTTAACACTAGCGCTAAAAACATTTAAGCTGTGTAAAAGAACGATTATAACTGTAGTGAAAGCCTTCATTTATTAGATAGATTAGCCCATTTATTTAAAGGTAAAGCACCTGCTCAGCTATCCTTTATTATTGAAAATGAAAATAAAAAAATTTAATTATAGATTGCTTGTTTAGTCGAATCAGAATGTTATAATAACCACAGTTTTGCTTAAAATTTTTATTAATAATGTACGTATTTGAGTTTATTTTTTCAGATAACAGCCTGACAAATCAAACAGCTAAATGAAAAAAATTTGGAAAATATCACGAGATACATCACAGCTTGCTGTGTTACGTGGATATTTTGAAGAATTCCTGAGTCAACTCGACATGGATCAAATATGTAAATCAAGAATGATATTGTGTATCGATGAAGCTGCAGCTAATATTATTGAACACACTTCCACCAATAACTCTCATGAGCCCATCGAAGAATTTAGTATCGAAGCAAATACAGACAACACCTCTATTATTGTTACCATTACAGATAATGGTATAGAATACAATCCTACCAAAGGAAAAGAAGTCGATTTAAAAAAACACCTTCACTCGGGAAAAAAAGGTGGTTTAGGTGTATTCATAATGAAAGCTCATCTAGACATATTTGAATACAAATATGAAAACCAATGCAATGTGCTCACTTTGGGCATGAATTTTAAATAGGAAAACTCAAATTGAAAAAACTAGCAACAAACCAAGACTGGGATAACGTAAAAGAGACGATTAAAACCCCTATTTTGCTCATTAAATTAAGTCCAATATGCCCAACAAGTTTCACCGCAGAGAGAATTTTTAGCAGCTGGGCAGAAAATGTTGACGAAAATAAACTTGGTCTTTTTTCAATCGATGTCATCGCTGCAAGACCTCTATCGGCTTCTATCGCTTCAGAATTAAATGTTGTACACCAATCGCCACAAGCTATTTTCTTAAATTCTGATCTCAAAGTCATTTCAGATGCCAGTCATTATTCCATTGACGATGCCTGGTTAAATAATTGTCTCAGCGATTTTTAAAATAAATATTTCTAAATAAACAGCTTTAAGTGCCATTTGAGTTGGCAAAAAGCAGTGCTATTTAATATGACTCATTCAATTTAATCAGAAAACACGAAGGATTGCTGTTTTGCAAAAAACAATTACAAAAGGTTACGATATCAAAATTAAAGGAAAAGCAGAGCAAGAGATCGCGCTTTTAAATTGCGATAAAGTTGCGTACACTCTTAGCGATTTCAATTATCTAAAACCTAAAGTCTTAATCAAAGAAGGCGACACTGTAAAAAAAGGAACGCCAATCATATGTGATAAAAAGAATCCAGATGTCGTTTTAGTTTCTCCTGTAAGCGGAAAAATTGAAAGCATTAATCGTGGCGACCGAAACCTTTTATTGCATGTTATTATCAATAAAGAAGGTGAAGAAAGCGAAACTCACGATAAAATCAACACAACTGAAATCGCAAATATGGATTCAAGATTAGTTAAAGAAGCTCTACTTAAAAGAGGACTATGGCCATATATCAGAAGAAGACCTTACAACAAAATTGCTCTTACCAACGAAGAGCCTAAATGTATCTTTATCAATGCTATCGATTCTTCTCCAATCAGTGCTGATCCAGAGTTTTACCTAAAAGACAGAATCGAAGACTTTAAAACAGGCGTTGCTGCGCTATCTAAACTTTGCCCAACCATTCACATTTGCACCAATGGCGACATAGGGTCGAGCATTTTTAGTGCACCTGGTGCGCAAGATCACCAATTCAGCGGCAAACACCCTAAAGGCAATTTGTCTGTTCATATCAATAACATTGAACCCATCGTCAACAACGAAAAAATCATTTGGTCATTACGCGCTCAAGATGTCGTAGCAATGGGTAAATCTTTAAGTTCAGGAGAATTTGATTCTGAACGTGTATTCGCATGGGCTGGCCCAGCAGCTAAAGAAAGGAAATATTACAAATCATATCTTGGTGCATCAACCAGCTCTCTCCCTAAAGAAGATGGTGAAATTCGTTTAATCAGTGGCAGTGTTCTTTCAGGCACTCAATTAGATGAAAATGGATTTCTAGGTTTTTACGATAACACCGTTATTGCACTCAAAGAAGGACGTGAAAGAAAAATTTTAGGTTGGTTGAAACCTGGCTTTGATTCTGAAAGCTTAACCCGTTGCTACGTAAGCAACATTAAACCTCAAAAAGAATACGATCATACCACCTCAAATAATGGAGAGTTTAGAGCCATTGTCGATTCCGAAATGTATGATCGCGTACAACCCCTCGATATTCACACAATCTTTTTATACAAAGCTCTTTTGGCAGAAGACATTGAAGAAGCAGAAAGATTAGGCCTTTGGAGCGTTATGCCTGAAGATTTTGCATTGGCATCTTATATGGATCCATCAAAAAATAATTTTGGTTCAGCCATAAAAACTATTCTAGATATGCTGCACAAAGAAGAAAACTAAGATGCCAGAAACCGAATGGATTCGCGATGCTCAAAAAGCGTGTGCCAGCAAAGATTCATTCGAAATACATTATCACAGTTTACCTGGAAAAATAAAACAACTTCTTAAACATATGGATCCTCGCGCTAAGTCTCAGCGCAATATCGAAAAAGATCTAGATAAATTAACTGAAGAAGAAAAAAAAACAATCAATCAATTATTAAAGTATCACGGTGCCTTACCTCTTAAACACAAATACCCCAAACCACGGCACCAGAATAGATTCCAAAGTAAGACAAAAAACAACAACCACCTCATTCCAAAGAATGAGATGAAAGGATTCAATAAAAGAGATCAGTAACGCATTTAATGGTTACTAATTTAATTTGCCCCGCTGCCACAGGAATGGATTTTTCTATTCCATCTAGCCAACTTAAAGAAGGTAGAGTCAATCTCATCGGATTCCCTTTTGATGGAACAGCCTGTTTTAAAAAAGGAGCGCGCTTAGCACCTGATACAATTAGAGAACACTTACAACACATTGAATCTTATTCTCCTTACCTCGAAAAAGATTTATTAGAGATAGAGCCCATCAACGATATTGGGAATATCGTTTACCTTAAGGAGCCTATCGATTATCAAAATAAAGAATTGATTGATCAAAGTTGGTCAAATGCACAAAATGTTTTTTCTGAACTAACTCAAAACTTCAATTTAAAATCTGCAAATACAAAAATGCTTTGCCTAGGTGGAGAACATTCCATTTCAATCAATCCTATCAGTTTGTATTTAAAAAACTACGAAGACTTGGTTTTAATTCAATTAGATGCCCACGCTGATTTGCGCGATGCATGGACGGGCTTTTCATATTCTCATGCTTCAATCATTAAAAACTGCACCGACCTTTTTGGAGTGGACCATCAACTCATTCAATACGGCATACGAAGTGGCACTGCTGAAGAATTTAAATGGATGAAAAAAAATAACACGCGCCTCTCTCATTGTGAAGCATTGATCGAAAAAATCCATTCATTACCCAATCAAACACCCATCTATTTAACCTTAGATTTAGACTTTTTAGATCCAGCTGTGTTTCCAGGAACGGGCACTCCTGAAGCTGGGGGCGAATCCTTTAATAACCTTATTCGCATATTGAAAGCTCTCAATTCAAAGAACCTCATCGCTGCGGATATCGTTGAACTCGCACCCAATATTGATCGAACTGGGATCAGCAGTATCGTTGCGACAACAGTGTTCAGAGAATTACTTTTACTTTTAGCGTGAAGTATTTTTATGTCTAGCGTATTGATTATTGGTGCCGGAGGGGTTGGCAAAGTTGTTTGTCATAAATGTGCACAGGTTCCAGAGGTATTCACCGAAATATGTCTGGCATCAAGAACAGTAGAGAAATCTAAACTTATTGCAGCTGAAATTGATCGCAAAATTCGAATTGAACAGGTCGATGCAGATGATACCAATGCTTTAGTGATTCTTATTAAAAAGGTCAAACCTGATCTACTCATCAATGTTGCCCTACCTTATCAAGATCTAAGTATCATGCAAGCTTGTTTAATAACTGGTGTGCACTACTTAGATACGGCGAATTATGAATCGCCTGAATGTGCTAAATTTGAATACAAAGAACAGTGGGCACTTCATCATGATTTCAAAAAAGCCAACATCATGGCTTTACTGGGAAGTGGTTTTGACCCAGGCGTTACCAATGTTTTCACCGCTTGGATTAAAAAGAAACATTTAGATGAAATTCACGAACTCGATATTATCGATTGCAATGCTGGAGACCATGGCTTACCGTTTGCAACAAATTTCAATCCAGAAATCAACATTCGGGAAGTCACGGCGAAGGGCCGATATTACAAAGATGGAACATGGATTGAAACCGATCCTTTGTCTTTAAAAAAATCGCATGACTTCCCAGAAGGCATTGGAGCAAAAAACATTTACCTTATGTACCACGAAGAGTTGGAATCTCTAACAAAATTTTATCCCGAAATTAAACAAGCTCGTTTTTGGATGACATTTTCAGATAATTATCTTAAATATTTAGATGTACTACAAAACATAGGCATGACACGGATCGACCCTGTCGAGTATGAAGGAAAAAGTATTGTTCCTTTACAGTTTTTAAAAAAACTTTTGCCAGACCCATCTACGCTAGCCTCTCATACCAAAGGAAAAACCTGCATTGGTTGCACAGCTGTGGGTATCAGTAAAGGGAAAGAAAAAAAAGTGACAGTGTATAATATTTGCAATCACGAAGATGCTTATCAGGAAGTAAACTCACAAGCCATATCTTATACCACAGGTGTACCCACCATGATTGGAGCTATGATGATACTCACAAAAAAGTGGACTGGCAAAGGCGTTTTTAATATGGAACAATTCGATCCAGAACCTTTCATGGATAAATTAATGATTCACGGACTACCATGGAAAGAAATTATTTATTAAAATACAAAAATAGCGATATTCCAAGTCCAGCCTATATCATTGATACCGATGCTATTGAGCGCAATTTAGAAATCATAGATCGGATTCAAACTGAAAGTAGGGCTAAAGTTTTACTTGCCCTAAAAGGGTTTGCGACGGTAGCAACTTTTCCAATACTTAAAAAAGTATTAAAAGGGGTTTGCACCAGTTCACTTCATGAAGCTAAACTAGGTAGGGAATGTTTTGGAAATGAAATTCATACATACAGCCCTGCCTATAAAGGTAACGAAATAGATGAAATAAATACTATTTCAAACTCAATTATTTTCAATAGCATTAATCAGTGGGAAAAATATAAACACATTTATAAACCAAATAAAAAATATGGTATTAGGATTAATCCTGAACACTCTGAAACAAATGTCGATATATACAACCCTTGTTCAGCGGAATCTCGCTTAGGTATGAAAGCCAATCAGTTAGATCAACTTGATTTAGGAAAATTATCAGGTGCTCATATGCATAGTCTGTGTCAAAATGGGGCTGATTCACTAGAAAGAACCTTGGAGATTGTAGAGAAAAATTTCTCCAAGTTATTAAATCACATAAGCTGGTTCAATGCTGGTGGAGGGCATTTCTTAACGCATCCTGATTACGATATTGAAAAACTAGTGACTATTTTAAATAGATTTCAAAAAAAATATGATTTACAAGTTTATTTAGAACCCGGTGAAGCCATTGTTTGGAAAACAGGAATATTAATGTCTACTGTGTTGGACATCATTCCTGGTGAAGTGAACAATGCGATCTTAGATACTTCTGTTACCTGCCATATGCCAGATGTATTAGAAATGCCCTACCGACCTGAGATTGAAAATGCAGCTGATAAAAACGTTTATCCTTATAACTATAACCTTGGAGGGGTTTCCTGCTTGGCAGGTGATACACTAGGCTGTTACTCTTTTCAAAAACCTCTTAAAATTGGGCAAACCATTGAACTGAATGATATGTCTCAATATACCATGGTAAAATCCACGACCTTTAATGGTATTCAACTTCCATCCGTTGTATTAGTTTCTACCAAAAATAACACTCAAGAAATAGTTCAAAAATTTTCTTACACAGACTTTAAATCTAGATTAGTATAAATTAAAATTTTTCATGCTTTATTGATAGCTTGTTGCAATTCTTCTTTTACAGAAAGGATAACGGTCGAGGCGAAATTCGTTAATTCAATAATCGAAAGTGCTTTTCCGTTAAAAGTCGGGCCTATCACAACGGTGTTTTTAAAATTAGAGTTTAAATTTTTGCATAATCTTAAAACAATCTTCTCTTCACTAGATCATTTTTGCACCTTTTTCAGAGTTTATAAATTTTTTAAAGCAGCTTTCTTCTCTAACAAATGTTCAATTTTTGTTGTGCACAATAAAAATTCACTTTTCGAGAAGAAGGACCCTTTGTGTATTGTCCCATATTTC
>Ga0222717_10002272_pt1 | contig 15007 bp, 14 predicted proteins | sample C33_18DmetaG_FD_165053 | JGI IMG/M metagenome (GOLD analysis project Ga0222717, IMG submission 165053) | Estuarine water microbial communities from San Francisco Bay, California, United States - C33_18D | ecosystem: Environmental > Aquatic > Marine > Unclassified | place: USA: California...
GACGTGGCGACTTTGGTCGAGGCCGACTTGCTCGTGCTCCTCACCTCCGTAGATGGTCTCTTGCATCCGGAGACCAGCGAACTGGTGTCCCGTGTCGATGATATCGACGATGTGCTAGATTATGCTTCTGAGGAAAAAGGCGGTTTTTCAGTCGGTGGAATGGCGACCAAGCTGCGTGCGGCTCAGAAGGCGACTGAGGCGGGGGTCGGTGTCTACATTGCTAATGGAAGGCGTCCTGATCAGTTAGGCGATCTTTTGTTGGGCAAAGGCTTAGGAACCTACTTTCCAGCAAAATCTTAAAAGGCGTGAAACGGATCTTGATCGATGTGGGCAACACGCGCACCAAGCTGGTGTTTGCCGATGATGTCCGATTGATAGAGCGTAGACAGCTGTCTACAGACGAAATTTCACGAGAGTCGATTCTTGAAGTGATCGGGGATTGGGCCAGCCGGGCCGATCAAGTCGTCGTTTGTTCTGTTGTTCCCAGTCGGACTACGGCTTTGCAAGAAGTTTTTGGAGAGGATTTACTGATTGTTAGTTTTCGCGTTCCGCTAGGTATTGGGATTGATTACCCCGAACCCGAAACGATCGGAGCTGACCGATTAGCCAATGCTGCAGCTTTGGCCAAGCTTCACGGGCAGCCTGGCATAGTCGTTGATTTCGGAACGGCGGTGACGTTTGATGTGTTGTCCGTCGAAGGAAACTACTGTGGTGGTGTCATCGCTCCTGGAGTGGAGATGATGAGCGATTATATGAGCGAGCGGACCGCATTGTTGCCCCGAGTCGAGTTGATCAAGGACCCGCCACCGTTTGGTCGGTCGACTGAAGAGGCGATGCAAGCTGGAGCCTACTATGGATACGCTGGTATGGTCCGGCGTATTCTTGACGAATTGCTAGCCACTTTTGATCAGCCAGACGAGGCCACGATCGTCGCCACGGGGGGGGCAGGGGAACTCTTCTATGACGCTCTCGGCGTGAAACTTTATGAACCAGATCTGACTTTGCATGGGCTCCGGTTTATCGCTGAACTCCAGTGATCTTTCCCGCTGACTAACCGGTTTGCCGAAGCAACTCTCCGTCCTCATCAGGGGCTTCTGACAGGGCGATGGCCTTTTGGAGTGCCTCAAGTGCTGAGGCTGCGTCTTCAGGGCGATCTACTCCGTCACGGACCAGCATCGACATTAACCATTAGGTCAATGGTAGTGGTAGATCTCGCCGAATCATTCGAATAGGGAGGACCCTAGATTGAGGATGGGCTTTCATGATCTCGGCTGGGCTGTCACCTTGAAAAGGGCTCATTCCAGAGAGCCTAAGATAGAGAATACACGCTAGAGATCTGTGCGGGAGTCGAGGGGCTGGCGTTTAAACTGTTCCGGCGCCATGAAATGTATCGTTCCTTAGATCGCCTTGTCTTGATCTTCAGTCTGGTGGACCGGCACCGGAGCGTACTTGGCCATGCCAAAGTATAGGATCTTCACTCGATAGGAGCCTGAGGGTAACCAGGAGATCATGAGATTCGCTGGCTTTAGATCCCGATGGAGCAGGCCCAGATCTTTCGTGCAATCTTTCGAAAGGCTTCTACTCAAGGGCTCGAGATTTCTGAGAGTATCAATGAAGAGTTGTGGGCGATTCAGATGATCAGACGAGGTCCGAATCGCGTCCCTGTAAAAAACGTCGCGTGGGACGTCCAGGCTACTACGAAAAGAGGGAAGAACATCAATGTGCCTGTGCGACCGGTGGGCTTAGGATGTTATGAAGCGTCTGTTTCTCTCAGTGGTCACGAGAGACTAACGCTGCGCGTGCACGACATGCAAGACGACCTTCTCAAGGTTTTGCATTATCACCGGGCCTATCCGCAGGAGTATGCGCTCTCGGGCAAGGTTTCGGAAGCGCTCGAAACCTTGCCCCGATTTACCGAGGGTGGTTTGCGCGAAGGGCTTCGCCCGCTGAACACTCGTCTGTCGGTGGCCTCCTGGTTCTATCTTGGAGCGCTTGCTCTCTCTCTTGTCGGTTTGTTTCTCCGGCGGGTGTTAAGCTACTCTTTGGGAGGAGCAGCTTCCGAAGGTGTTTCAGCGGCGGTTTCTTCACTTTCTTTGGCCTCCAGAACCTCAGAGGGTGCGGTTTCAGGATCTGGAACGGTTGGCTCCGGAGGAAGTTTAGGAAGTGTGCGTGACTCTGGTATGCGTAGATCGATGTGTTTTTCGCCCTCTCCGTATGACATGATCCACGAGTCTTGAAGCAGCTCGGTGATCTCCACGAGGCCATCTCCTGTCTTCGCCGATGACCGAAACTTTAAGCCTACAATGAGATCTTTGGTCACGGAAGTATCCTTGAACAGTGAGCGCATAGCGATCTCTGCTTCTGTATCGATCATGACAAAGCCATTGAGAGGGCGGAGCTCCCCAGGATAAATGATCCGATAGGACTGGTAAACCGTCATGTCGTGGAACGGCTTTTCGTAATAGGTCGAGCGCTGCAAGGACAGGCGAAAGTAAGTGGTCTCTGTTGGGCGCACACGCCGAAAGTTCTGCCACTCCATCGGCTGGTAGCGAACGGCGGTTTCCCAATCTATCTTGGGACCATTGGGGGTGTGCTCGATTGTGATTTCTCTTACTTTCCCTAGATGACCAAGGCGGGCGCCGTGGATAGTAATGTCCCCAGCGGAAATGTCCGAGTGCCGATGATAGTCGAATCCTTTGACCTCCAGTGGCTTCACAGCACGGATAAGGTAGTAACGTCGCATCAGTGGCAGGATTGTACCAGGCATTCTCACGTAGGGTTCAAGGCCGTCAGTGGTGCGGACAGCAAAGAAGTCCCGGATGAGTTTCTCCGAACTCTCGACCTCGGCTCGAGAGATGGGTTGGAGGTAACGTGGTGTTTCTTTCAACTCTTCTGCGGAAAGGCTATCCTGGCGTCGGTAGGTTTCCCAATCCTTCAGGAGCAGGTAGACGACTCCACCAATGGTAAGAAGAATGATAGGAACGAGCCACGGGCTGCGTAAGCGCCCACCGTGTAGCACCCAGGAAATGACGGGCAAACTCGCTAAACGTGTGCTCAATCGTTCCTTGAAGCTTGGAACCATTGGTGGAGGTGGCAGTTGCTGCTGTGCTAGAGGTGGAGTATCCGCCCCGACTTTCGCCCAGTTCTTGGCGAACCGCTCCTTTGTATCATCGGCGAGTTCGTGCATGCCTGGACCTTCCGCTGTCACAGGTTCACCTGCCTGACTGATGGGTCCGGAGCGAGGAGCCTCATAATGATGCCGAGGCATCATTCCCAACCTCTTGCCGACTTCGGCCACCTGGCCTTTCTCGATGATAAGGCGTTGTGTTTTCTCGAGATTCTGGCGATCCTCCGCAGTGAGCGGCTGGGAGCCTGGCTGGTCTGGGAAAGGCACGACCGGAGACCCTTGGGGAGGGCGCTTCGCGTCCTCTTTACGAATCCGCTTCTGACTGATGTCCTCGACCATGGGTGCTGGTGTCGGTCGAGGAGGCGCGTTCTTGCGGGGAGGGGTGCCTTTGGTTGCTGTTTTCAGCTGCTTGAGAAAGCTTGCCTTCCATGCTTGTACCTCTTTGGCATCGAGGCCATATTCCTTTGCAATGGCCTTCGCGGAGATGCTTTCCCGCAGCATTCGCTGAATCACGTGCTCGCGAAATGCTGGATCTTGTGGATTCCCGGAGGGCTGAGGAGTGGGTTTGGGCACAACTTATGAATGTTCTGACCTCAATCCTAATGGAACGTTCAATGCAGGCAAGCTCGGAGCCCGGTTTCTGGTGGGAGATTCGCGTCCTTGAGGAATGGCATTTGAGTACGTTTCAAGACTCTCTAGGATCTGAACATGCGATGGTGTTTCTATCTTGCTTGCGGCCTTCTTTGCGTGGTGTTTTCAGGGCACGTGGAGGCCCATGAGGTGCCAGGTTCCAATCTTCAGCTCATTGCGGAGCTGACAGAAGAGAAGCTGAGTTATGATGTCAGTGCGGAGACGTCGCTCATCCCTCCATTGGCAAAGGTAGCGTACGGATCAGAGCCGTTCCCGACTGCGGAGGACGTGCGTGAGGAGTTGGAGGCCTATTTTTCAGAGCACTGTCCTGTCGTTATCGATGGGGTCGAAGTGAGGCCAGTGTTAGATGATGTTGAGTATGCGGCGATGGAGAACCAAGTCAATCTCGGTGAGGTGACAAACTTTGTCATGGCTTACGCTCTCTTGAGCTACCCGATCAAGACACGTCCACAAACGGTAGACATGCGTTGGGGCATCTACCTTCCTGACAAAGTGAAAGACATCGTGCCTGAGACTCCCGATCCTACGGGGCACGACCCACAAACGGTGGGGAGTATCTTCTACACATTCGGCGAACTCGATCTCATGAAATTCACGCCGTCGGAACCGCAGTATGTTTGGCATTCGCCCGAGCCGATCTTGTCTGTTAATGCGCAGAAACGTTTGCAGGCGGCGGAAACTGCAGTGGCGGAAACCTCGGTGCGCAAACTCTCTTTGGCTTGGCCTCTGGCTGGTCTGTTTGCTCTTGGGAGCATTCTCATGGTGTTCAAGAAACGGCCCGCGTTTGCCATGGCGCTTGGAGGAATGGCTGCAGCTGCCGTGGCGGCGTATCAGCCACTGACGCTATCTCTTGGAAAGGAGCGCCAAGGCCTCACAGGAGAGGAGGCCCTTCAGCGATTTAGGGATTTGCATCAGAATATCTATCGTGCTTTCGACTATCAAGATGACGATGCGATCTACGACACACTTGCGCAGAGTGTCAGCGGCGATTTGCTGGACGAGATCTATAGTGATGTGTATAAGAGTCTTGTTCTCAGGGATGAGGGAGGGGCGGTGTGTCGGGTGAGGAAACTCGATTACATTACGTGCGAGCCCACGGCGTTGACGCCGGACGAGAAGGGGTACGCCTTTGACTGCCATTGGCGCGTGGATGGTTTGGTGCAGCACCATGGTCACACCCATGAGCGTCTCAATGACTATGAGGCTCGTTACCTGCTGGCTGATTCAGGAGGCGCTTGGCGCATTACGAATGTCGAGATTGCGAGAGAGAAACGTCTCAATCCCGAAACCCTCGAGCCTGAAAACTAGCGGATGTCGAAGGGGGAGTCCATCATTGCGGTTTCTGGATTAATCTACCGCTATCCAAATTCGCCGTTTGAGCTGAGCCTTTCTGATTTCAAGGTGAAGCGAGGCGAGCGGGTGGCGCTGACCGGACCAAGTGGCTGTGGGAAGACCACGTTACTTCGTCTCATCACCGGATTGCTTGCTGCGGAATCTGGGGAGATCTGCTTGGGGGGGAGGACCGTGGGTGAGCTCGATGAAGCCGAAAAGCGATCACTTCGCATCACACGGGTGGGGTCCATTCCTCAGGAACTCGATCTGCTCGACTACCTTTCGGTGGAAGAGAACATGCTTCTACCTTATTTCATCAACAATGCGCTAGCGCTCACGCAGAGCGTTCGCAAGGAATGCGAACGCTTGGCTGACGCATTAGGGCTGGCGAATAAATCATCTCGATTTCCGCATCAGCTTTCTCAGGGGGAACGACAGCGCGTTGCGATTGCCCGGGCGCTGATCACTCAGCCTGAAATTCTGATTGCAGACGAGCCGACGGGGAACTTGGATGGCGTGACGGCAAGGCAAGTGCTAGACTTAGTGGGTGAGTTGATCCGGGCACGAGAGACGACGTTTCTCATGGTGACCCATGATTTGACGCTGCTCGATTTCTTTGATCGTCGATTTGATCTGGGCAAGGAGGTGGCTTCATCGTGAATGGCGGTCTTCTCAGATTGACGTGGCGCTACCTATGCTTTCATCGGGCGCGTTCGCTCATCTTGCTTGTATGTCTTGCGTTGGCTTTTCTCTTGCCGGTCTACCTGCATCTTCTGATTCGCGCTTACGAAAGTAGCCTCACTCAACGTGCTGAAAATACGCCTCTGGTTTTAGGTCCTCGCGGAAATGAGTTTGAGCTAGTGTTGCGAAGTCTCTACTTTCTTTCCCACGAAGGTGGCGATAGTCGGCTGAACCTGGCGGATCAACAGGAGATGGAGAAGCAAAAGCGCGGCTTAGCTATCCCTCTTCACTTGGGATACACAGCCCAGGACGCCCCAGTGATTGGGACGTCATTAGACTACTTTGAGCATCGACAGTTGCGCGCTGCGAAAGGGACGTTTCCGCTGGTGCTAGGAGATGCTGTTCTGGGCCACGACGTGGCGGCTCGCTTGGAGTTGGAGGCTGGGGGGCATGTGCTGACGGATCAGACGAGTCTCTATAATATTGCGGCTGAGCAACCTCTGAGGTTACGGATCACGGGGGTGCTGGCGCCAGTTGGTACGCCAGATGATAGTACGATCTTTGTCGATGTGAAGACGGCTTGGGTGATCGGCGGCATTGGTCACGGACACGAGGAACTGGATGATCCTGAGAATCAGGGTAAACTGCTAGGCAGAGATGAAGATGGGACGCCGATTGGGAGTGCTGCGGTGGTCCCCTATCGGGAAATCACTGAGGCGAACCTCTCATCGTTTCATTTCCATGGTGACCCCAAGACGCTGCCACTCACTTCTCTAATTGTCGTTCCGGATAGCGCCAAGAGTGCGACGATACTGAAAGGGCACTACGTGACATCTGATACGAGACAGCTCGTGGCACCTACCGAAGTGGTGGGGGATCTGCTGGCCATCGTCTTCAAGGTGAAGCGCTTCTTCGATGCCAGCTTTGGGCTGGTCATGGTCATGACGGTGCTGTTTCTCATCCTCGTCATGACACTCACCTGGAAGCTTCGTCAACGTGAGCGCGAGACGCTAAAGCGAATTGGGTGCGCGCGTCTTACGTTGGTTGGTCTTCAGGTGTCCGAGCTGTTTATTCTTCTGGGCGGAGCTCTTGCGCTGGCTTTTGTCCTCGCCTATTTGCTGCTATTTGTCACTCAATCGATATTCGTTCTTTAGCTATGATTCGCTACTACTGCTTTGGGCTGCTCTTCCTGCTCGCTTCTTGTCAGAAGGGAACCGACTCCGAACCTAGGAGCGATCCAGGATCGGACGTCGTTCTAACGACGTTCTACCCGACGACTTACTTTGCTCAGCGCATCGCCGGAGATCATTTGAAGGTCGAGTGCCCACTGCCAGAAGGTGCAGATCCGATATTCTGGATGCCTGATGCGGAAGCAATGCGGCGATACCAAGCCGCAGATTTCATTCTGTTGAACGGTGCCCAGTTTGAGAAATGGGTAGACAAAGTGACCTTGCCTTCGAGTCGGGTGGTTAATACTTCTCGTGGGCTCGAGGATCATCTGGTGCGGTATTTGGAAGCCACAACGCATCGGCATGGTCCAGAAGGCGACCACGTGCACGAGGGTATTGATGGCCATACCTGGATTGATCCGCTGAATGCGTATGCGCAAGCGCAAGAGATTGCAGAATCTTTGTCCAAGCGTTGGCCCGAGCACGCGGATGCCTTTGCGAGTGGGCTGGCGAGCTTGGAAGTAGATTTACTGGCTCTGGACACGCGATTTCAGGCGTTCGCCAAGGCTTGGGGAAAACGATTACTGTTGGCATCACATCCTGCCTACAATTATCTAGCAAAGCGCTATGGGTTTGAGATAGCCAGTCTGGACCTAGATCCTGAGCAGGTTGATGCCGCTTCGTACGAGGAGATCAAAGTTCACAAGGCGACTGTTCTTTTATGGGAAGCTGAGCCAAGTGAAGAAATCGCGGCAAAGGTCTCGGAGCTGGGCCTACGAAATGTCTTCGTCTCACCGTGTGAAGGAGATCCAGGTGACGGTGAGGATTATTTAAGCGTGATGCGGGCGAACTTGGATCGATTAGAAGCGCTGAAAAAGTAATAGTGGAACAGGCTTGGAAGTGAAAGTGCGGTGGCTACACTCTGGGCGTGAATCTGTGGTTTGCCTTGTCAATGAGTGTTGCGGTAGCAGCTCCTTTCGCGAAAGGAGAAAGCGAGACCTGGTGGGCCTTTCGTCCCCTGAGGGACTATTCGACTCCGAAAGCATCTGAATGGGCGAAGACACCGATCGATAGCTATATCGAGTACGAACTTAAGCAGAGCCAGCTCGTTCCCAATCCCGTGGCCAACCGGCGGGATTTCATTCGCCGCGTGTCTTATGACTTGTTAGGATTGCCACCCAGCGCTGAGCTGGTGACTTCGTTTGAGGCTGACGAATCGCTGAATGTCGAGGAACGGTTGATCGATCGTTTGTTGGCGTCCCCACACTTCGGGGAACAATGGGGGCGACATTGGCTCGATGTCGTTCGTTTTGGCGAGAGCAGGGGGTTTGAGGTAAACCCATTGATCGAGAATGCCTGGCCCTTTCGTGACTATATCATTCGCTCTTTTAACGACGATAAACCGTATGACCACCTGGTGCGAGAACATTTGGCTGGGGATGTCATCGGCGCTGGCGATCCCGAGATAGAAGTGGGAACAGGTTTTCTTGTCGCTGGCCCCGATGATTTGGTAGGCAATCAGGATCCTAAGGCGCAGGCACAGATTCGTGCCAATACGTTGGATGACATCGTCGGAGCAACAAGTTCGGCCTTCCTTGGATTGACCGTAAGTTGTGCTCGTTGCCATGATCACAAGTTCGATCCAATTGAGCAGGCTGATTATTATCGTATGCAGGCGACCTTTGCGGGTGTGCATCATGGCGAGAGGGTGGTGGCAACAGAGGGCGAGGTAGCCTTGTATGAGCAGAACCGAGCTCCGATTCTCAAAGAGCAAGAGTATTGGCAACGGCGACTAGCTGAAGAAGAAAAACACATTCTTGATAGTGTTGAACTACCGAAGAGCTTTTTGTTGCCCAGGCCAAGTCATTATGGCACGGAGGATCGTTTTGATCCTGTGATGGCGAAGTCAGTGCGGCTGACGGTCCACAACTCTGAGCTGAATGCGTCTTCTCCTGCGGGAAGCAAAGTCGATGAGATCGAAGTATGGACTGAAGGTAGGGAGCCGCGCAATGTCGCTCTGGAAGCCGAGGTCAGGGCGACCTCGAAGATTGCTGTCGATAATCCTGCAGCTTATGGCCCGCAATGGGTGAATGATGGCAAGTTTGGTCAGCACTGGATCACCGATGGTAATGCAGTCCTAACATTGACTTGGGGGGAGCCTGTTCGTGTCAGTCGCGTGCTTCTTTCGAGTGATCGCCCGCGGAATCTGGACCCAACGCATGGAGAGCGCCGTTTCATTGGAGACTATCGACTGGATGTCTCGTTGGACGGCATGTCATGGACGCCTGTGACTAGGGTGAACGACCGTCCGCCAGTCAGTGATGCTCATGCCCGGCAACGTCGACTGCGTTTGGCGATGAATCCGCAGTCGGCCAAGGCTCTTCGTGAGATTGGATCGAAATTGGCTCAAGCGCGGGCTCGGCTTCGGGCCATTCCCGCTCCGAAAACAGCCTGGGCCGGAGTGTTCTCGCAACCAGCCACACCTGCCTACCTCATGAAACGTGGCGATCCTGCGCAGCGTGGGGCAGAAATTGCTCCAGCAAGTCTAACAACACTTCAGTCAACTACGGCGCGTTATTCTCTACCACTGGAGGCACCCGAGGCCGAGAGAAGACGGGCTCTTGCGGAATGGATTGTGCAGACGGACAATCCACTGACTCCACGTGTCCTCGCGAATCGCTTGTGGTATTACCATTTCGGAACAGGAATTGTTGATACACCGAGCGACTTTGGACACATGGGAGGGAAACCGTCTCATCCCCAGTTGCTTGATTTCTTGGCCACTCGACTTTATGACTATCAATGGCACATGAAGCCGCTGCATCGACTTATTTTGACGTCAGCAGTGTATCAGCAATCCAGTGAACGTCGCAAGGAAGCCCTTTCTGTGGATGCGCAAGCGCGCTTGCTTTGGCGCTTTCCTCCACGTCGGCTGCGCGGTGAAGAGGTTCGCGATACATTGCTGATGGCGACGGGTCAGCTAGACAAGCGGCAAGGCGGTCCCGGCTTTCGTCTTTATAAATACTTAAGAGACAATGTAGCGACCTATGTGCCGCTTGAGCGCCCAGGTGCAGAGACCTATCGACGTGCAGTCTACCACCAGAACGCTAGGGCTGCGCCAGTCGACGTGCTTTCCGATTTTGATGCTCCAGATTGTGCACTGGTGACGCCACGAAGAGTGACAACGACGACGCCGTTGCAAGCGCTGACGCTTATGAATCACGGGTTTCTGCTAGATCAGGCTGCGTTGTTTGCGCAAATTCTCTTTGGAAGGACGCCAACGGAGCAAGTTCGGGAGGCATTTAGCCGGGCTTTTCAACGTCAGCCAGAGGAAGATGAACTCCGAGGGGGGCTAGATTTGTTGGAAGCCCATGGAGCGGAGGCATTCTGCCGTGTGTTGCTCAATGCGAATGAACTAATTTACCTGGATTGATGAAGGCTTGCTTACTGACAAAATCTCTTAAACGTCGTGCGTTTCTCGGGCGCATGAGCACTGGTCTAATGGGGATTGGAATGGCTGACCTGCTAGCCGAGACCCGGCCAAGTGGGTATCGGCCGAAAGCTAAGCGAGTCCTGCAAGTCTTCTGTCCTGGCGCCGCCTCTCATCTGGATCTCTGGGACTACAAACCGGAGTTGATCAAACATCATGGTCAGCCGTTGCCCGGTGAGGAAGAGATGGTCTCGTTTCAAGGTAAGAACGGCAATCTTATGCAAAGTCCGTGGGCATTTCAGCGGCGGGGACAGTGTGGCAAGCACTTATCCAGCCTCTTACCCGAGCTTGGCGAGTTTGCCGATGAGATGGCGTTTGTTCACTCCATGCATTCGAAGTCGAATACGCATGGACCGGGGTGTCTTTTTATGAACACGGGATTCGTCCAAGAAGGCTTTCCTTCGGCGGGGTCGTGGATGAGCTATGCGTTAGGACGTGAGAACGACAATCTCCCGACGTATGTGGCGATACCCGATGTGCGAGGTGAACCTCCCAATGGAAAGGCAAACTGGAACTCCGGCTTTCTACCGGCCCAGCATCAAGGTGTTTCTATCAATGCTGCCAATCCGATACGAAATCTGAAGCTTCCGGCCGGAATCTCACTTGAGAAGGAAGAGGCGTCCCGTGAGTTCCTGAGGATGCTAAATCGGAAGCACTTGGCTGAGAGGGCAGGGGATTCCGAGCTGGCGGCCCGAATGGCGTCCTATGAACTGGCTGCCCGCATGCAGCTTGCTGCGCCTGAGGTGAGTGATCTTGCCCGAGAGAGTAGGAGCACGCATCGTGCCTATGGGACGGATGATTCTAACGCTCTTAAAGCAGCCTATGCTCGAAATTGTCTTCTCGCCCGGCGTTTCTTGGAGCACGGCGTGCGCTATGTGACTCTTTACTGCGGTTCCCGGGCTAGTGGTGTCGATGGCCTGATGAATTGGGACGCTCACAAGACTCTCAAATCGGACTATGAACGCCATGCGCCGATCTTGGATCAGCCGACAGCTGCTCTCCTTCGAGATTTAAAGCAACGGGGTCTGCTTGACGACACTCTCGTGATATGGACGACGGAGTTTGGGCGAATGCCCACCCATCAGGCCGGGACAGTAGGCCGCGATCATAATCCAGATGCTTTCACCACCTGGATGCTTGGAGCTGGAGTCAAAGGCGGCGTGAGTTACGGATCCACGGATCCTTTCGGGAGACGGGCGGTCAATGATAAGGCCACGGTATGGGACTTCTACGCCACAGTTCTCCACTTGCTAGGGTTAGACCATGAATCGGTTAGTTTTTACCACAATGGGATCGATCGACGGCTCACGGATGTCCACGGGCACGTGATTGATTCCATTCTTGCCTAGACAACCCCGGTTTCCTCTGTTGATACCTTGTGGACGAGGTCGCATCATTCAAAGAACTTTAAAGCCTGTTTTTCCCAATGTACTTCAGTCCAGTCTACACGATTATTACGCTTGCCACGATGGGTGCCAGTCGCCTTGCGAGCATGATGCTTCAGAAACGGTTTGCCGAGTTCTCGCAGGTGCCATTGCCAGTCTCCGGCCGCGATGTCGCTCATCAGATGTTAAACGAAGCAGGACTAACAGATGTCAAGGTTACTGCCGTTCGTGGTCAACTCACAGATCACTACAATCCTGCGAATAAGACGGTCAATCTGAGTGAGGTCGTCTTCACCCAGAACAATGTGGCGGCGGCTGCGGTGGCAGCTCACGAGTGTGGGCATGCCATCCAGCATGCAAATGCCTATCCCTTTCTCAAGTTCCGCTCGGCGATCGTTCCGCTGGTTAAGATTAGTAGCTCAGTGAATCAATGGATTCTTATGGCTGGCCTTGGTATGGCGGCCTACGGAAGCACGATGATCTTGTTAGTTGGGATCCTTCTGTTTGCGGTGACGACGTTGTTTTCTGTTATCACGCTGCCAGTGGAATTTAATGCGAGTTCACGCGCTCTCCAATGGATGGAGTCAAGTGGGGTCACTCAAGGAGAGAATCACTCAAAAGCCAAGAAGGCACTCTTCTGGGCGGCGATGACCTACACAGTCGGCGCTCTCGCATCGATCGGGCAACTATTTTACTTTGTCAGTCTCTACTTGAGATCTCAGCGCCGCCACTAAGTGATTGATAAATTAGCTCTTTCTGCTTGCTGACCGACCAATCTATCTGTTCGCTCCTAGTTTATGATCAGACGTTCTATCCTCCTCTTGTTTGCTGCGTTCTCGCTGACCTGCCTCAGTGGCTGTGCAGCTGCCGGTAGCATAGTTCGAACGGTTCTGCAGCTTCCGAGGACGGCTATCGGTGCTTTGACAGAAGCAGATGGCAATTCCGTGGCGCCGACGGAGTCGGTTGTGGATAATCCGTACGACCCCGACAGTCCTACGAGAGTGAGCGTTGTCGTTGCTCCAGTGAGATAGGTGTGCCCCCACTGCGCTTGGAGATAACTCTCACCAAGCGCAGCGAGAGGATGTCTAGGTTAGAAAGCCCATTGCCACCCCAGGTTGAAGAACCAATCGGTGCTCAACTGAGGGCCATCAAGTGACCGGTAGATCGGCACACCGATCTCTGCTGCGAGCCTTTGACCACTGAGGAAACGTCCTGGCATCTTCACATTGATGCCGAGGGAGAGATCGATTTCTTCGCCACCACGTCGTCTTGGGTCTGCTGTGGGAACAACACTCGCTGCGAGGCGAAGATCTTCGTCTCTGCCGTCAATGTCCCCCCAGGCTTTGCCGGTGGCGCGGAGCGAGGTGCTCACATGGTCGTTCCACTTGTAGGCTCCCCAAGCGGTGAGTTGGCCTACGTTTCCTAGCGTGTAGCCCTCGTTGTTCTCGCCTAAGCGAATAACTCCTGACAGTTGGGCTCCCCATGACCATGTGTCGGCCTGTCCGAGGTAGGTGATTCCGGGTAGTAGGTCCCATGTACCAGATCCGATTTGCATTGGATAGGGGAGACGGGTTTCGCCTGGTCCTGGAATGAAATCTTCTTCGCTGGTCGAGCCTGTAGGGAGACTGAGCCCGAGGTTGAGGAGCCAGGTCGTTCGATGACCGTGATAGAGTTCGTAGATGCCTGAGAGTTTAAGATCTCCCCAGCCTTCAGATTTCGTAAGGAACTCCACGCCATCGCGGCGGAGGTGCCCCATCTCTTTGCTCGCATAGGGGATCATGAGCATGAGCGTGAGGTGATCAATGGGGCTGATCATGAGTCCGAACATGTGCATTTCCATGTCCATCCATTGGGGGGCAACAAGGTAGTTCCCGCCGGTTGGTGAGAGGATTTCTGAATCGCTGATGCGGGAACTGCCGTCGTAGTTTTGCTCCATGGGCATATTCATGTAGCGGTAGGACAGCATCCACTCTCCCTTGCCATGACCGTGGTCGCCCATCACGCCGATTGGGGCATGCCCGTCGGGGCGGGCAGAGGACCAGAGATCGATTGGATGATCGTTTGTGAGTTGGAGGGGCTGAGGTTCGCCAGCGAAGGCGATGGATGTGGTTAGAACAAAGAGTGATAGGATTGAATTGGTAAGAGAGTACATAGATATACAAAATGATTGAAGAGATTACTAGCATCGTGCTAGTAATCTCGGTTCGAAGGTCGTTCGGCGTGCGCTGTCCAACGATGGCTTAGCGCAATTGAGGGGCAGTCAACCTAACAGCTCAGGAGGCGGCACTGGCGGGCGTTCTTGCCGCGCGTCACGACTCTCGTCGTGATGGAGATGGGTCAATGCTCCGATGATGATTGCCCGTTTGACGCGAACTCCAGGGCAGAGGCTCATGGGGTGGCGAACCGACTGTTCAACACTAGAGGCCCGATTGCTGTCTGGCCCATTCCCGCGCTCGCTTTGGATGAAGAGGCACATCTCGCAGGGATCATCAGTGCCTATGGCATCGACGACCGCTTGAGTCCAGCCCATGTCAGTTGGCTTGTCTTGAGCCATTCTCGCCCAAGTGTACATTTGGAGGCCCATCCACGAAAGATCGAGTAGGGAGACGATGCAGAGGATTGCGATGAGCGCTTTAGCGACACGAGGCATGAAAGCTTCGGATGTCATGCGCGACGTGGCTGGGTTCAAGCGATTAGGTTGCTCCAACGAAGAATAGTGGAGTTGGCATCATACTCCATGGCGATGGAGGAACGCTACTAGGCGTCTTTGATGCCTAAGCTGCTGACTCGCGGATGCTGTCTAGCATGTTGCAAAAATCGCGAGACTCTTTCTTGATGGTCCGCAATTTCGCTTCGATGTCCTGGGGTATGTAGTCTTCAAGAAGAAGAATCTCTGCGAAGCCATTGACGGCTGCTAGTAGGTTACGAAAGTCGTGGCGGACTTGGCGGTCACGGACTGAGTCAGGAAGATGGTATCCCGGGGTCACCTTTTCTGGTTCTAGGCGAAGGCGAAGTGAGGCGGCTGCGTCCTCCATGCTTTCGATAGCGATAGGGCCCTGTTCACCCAGCTCGGTCATTCTTCCTTTGAGCCACTCGACGCCAACGCAGATAGATTCTGCAAGCGCAGTGTACGAATTTTGAGAGTGGGGAGTAGTCGTTTCCATGGCGGTTT
>Ga0222717_10002275_pt1 | contig 14992 bp, 21 predicted proteins | sample C33_18DmetaG_FD_165053 | JGI IMG/M metagenome (GOLD analysis project Ga0222717, IMG submission 165053) | Estuarine water microbial communities from San Francisco Bay, California, United States - C33_18D | ecosystem: Environmental > Aquatic > Marine > Unclassified | place: USA: California...
ATGGATAATAGCAGAGCTGAAAGCCAGGGGTTATTTTTAAAGCCATGGCACAAGGATGGCGACTATGTGTTGATTTGCGGACAACACGAAAAAAGTCTACAATGGCGTGATATGCCAAGAATGAGTCAATGGGTAATGGACACTATTAGTCAAGTACAACTGTACATAGATAAGCCCGTTATTTTTAGACCACATCCAAGATGTAGATTAGAAGCAATTGAATACCAATATAAGAATGTTCGCAGACAAGAACCAAGACATCTTGATAATACATATGACGACTTTGACTTGACATTTAATAGAATATTTGCTACTATTAACTACAGTAGTAATCCAGGTATTCATAGTGTTATTAATGGTGTACCAGCAGTTGTAGGACCTAGCAGTTTGGCATATGATGTTGCAATGCACCATGTAAGAGAACTTAAGAATCTACAATATCCAGATAGACAACAATGGTTAAATGATTATGCTTGGACTGAATTTACTATTGCAGAAATACAAGACGGATTGCCATTGCAAAGAATAACAAAACATTTGGAAAGTTTAGTATGACCATTGAAGAATGCTTGAAATTTTTAGTTGAGAAAATTGGTGTAGATACATCTGACAAAGTAATACTGGAAAGTATATGCAGACAAAATAATAAAGGATCTGCATTTACAGATCGTCAGTGCAACCTTGTTAAAGAAAAGTTATTGTTGTTCAAACAGCAGTTTTCACAACACAGCATTGATATTGAATATTTTGTTGAAGTTGGTGAATTGCAACAGCCATTGCGCATTATTGATCGCAGCAAATACATTAAAATATGCCAAGAAGTTGACGAAATTGAACTTAAAGGCGCTGATGAAAAACAGCAATGGATCAAAGTGCGTTTTCCGTTTAACAAAAAAATTATTCAAAAAATCAATGCTATTGCTGTTTCACACAAAGAATACCATCACAGCAAAGGTTCGCACGAACACTATTACAAGTTAAATGAAATAAATGTTATCAAAGTTTTAGATAAACTTTTAAACAGTAATTTTGAAATAGATAAACAACTAGTAGATTTGTATACACAAGCAAAAGAAGTACTTGCTAATTGTAAAGACTTTCTACCAGGATTTGTTGATGGCGAATTGGTAAATGTTAATGAAAAAAGCAAACAATTAATCAATACACAACTAGGCGAACTTGATAAGATCAAACTGCTTGACAGAAAACGCATTTATGGATTGCTGGATATTGATGTAAGTACCCCAGATAATCTTGCCGGTAGAATTGCACAAAGAAAAAACATTCATTTTTTAGCAAAGCCCAGTGAGTATTCTTTAGCTCAAGTTGCAGAAGCATGTTTACAATTAGATAGATTTCCTATTCTTGTGTTAATAGACAATGGCAATGAATTAAATCAAGTATCAAGTTTCTATAATAGTATTAAAAACTTTGTTCCTGCTAGTAAGCAAACTGTATTATTTAGAACAGACGACAAACAACTACCTAATATAAACACTTTTATACACGACAACAAAATAAACAATTGGCTTGACGAAAGCACAGAAATAGTGTATATTAGTAAACATAAGTTACCAAAACTTTTGCTTAAATCTTCTTGGAAGCCTATGTGTGTAATTTCACTATCAAGTGATAGACCGAGAAAACATGTAAACTTATATATTTTAGATAACGATTTAGTTATTTTTTATGACGAAGAATTAAGCCTAATAGGACAATATAATGGCATCATGCAAACTTATTATTGAAGACGAAGTTAATATCAAGCTGGAAGGCCTTGATGTTGATGTGCGTAGAAAGTTATCAAGCGCTCTTAAGTTTGATGTACCATATGCACGATATATGCCACAATATAAACTAGGACGTTGGGATGGCAAAGTTGCTTTCTTTGGCATTGGTGGAACAGGTTATGTTAATCATCTTGATGTAGTTACTCAAGTGCTTGAAAAAAACAATGTACAAATTGTTGATATTGAGGATCGCAGACATCCTATTGACTTAAACTTTGCACCAGTAACAGAAAACTACTGGAAGGATCAAGGCGTTGTATGGCCTGAAGGTCATCCAGCTGAAGGCGAAGATATTATTCTTCGTGATTACCAAGTGGAAGCAATCAACAACTTTGCTAACAACCCGCAGAGTCTACAACAAATTGCAACAGGCGCAGGCAAAACTATTACTACTGCTACACTTTCACACATGAGTGAAAAGTATGGACGCAGTTTGGTTATTGTTCCTAACAAAAGTCTAGTAGAGCAAACTGAAGAAGACTATATTAACTGCGGGTTGGATGTAGGGGTGTACTTCGGAGACAGGAAGATGTTAGGTAAGACTCACACTATTTGCACTTGGCAGAGTTTGAATATTCTAGACAAGAAGCACAAGGACGGATCAGCAGTGTTATCACTTGCAGAGTTCTTGGAAGGTGTAAGCACTATTATTGTCGACGAAGTACACCAAGCCAAAGCAGAAGTACTAAAAAATTTATTAACACGCAATTTGCGAAATGCTCCTATTCGTTGGGGACTAACTGGCACAGTACCTAAAGAAAAGTTTGAGTTTGAAAGTATTCATGCTAGTTTAGGTCCAGTAATTGGTCATATTAGCGCAAAGGAGTTACAGGACAAAGGTGTACTATCACAATGTCATGTTAACGTAGTACAACTTATAGATACAGTAGCACATACAAATTACCAAGAAGAATTAAAATATTTAACAACAAATACAGCAAGAATAGAATACTTAGGCAAATTATTAAACACAGTAAAAGACACAGGCAACACGCTCATACTCGTAGACAGAATTTCAGCAGGAGAGATGCTACAAGAACTTATACCCGGATCGACATTTGTCAAAGGTGATGTTAAATTAAAGGATAGAAAAGATGCGTATGACGAAATCAACACGGCAGATAATCAAGTGGTTATTGCCACTTATGGTGTCGCTGCTGTTGGTCTTAACATTCCTCGTATTTTTAACCTTGTACTTATTGAACCTGGAAAGAGTTTTGTTAGAGTTATTCAATCTATAGGTAGAGGCGTAAGGAAGGCTAAAGACAAAGACTTCGTTCAAATATGGGATCTTACATCAACATGTAAGTTTGCGAAGCGGCACCTTACCCACCGTAAAAAGTTTTATAAGGAAGCACAATACCCATTCACCATTGAAAAGGTAGATTGGAAATAAATGAGAATTTTAACATTAGAGAATACTGCTTTTAAGTTAAGTAACATACCAGAAGAATTAAATGAAGAAATAAGATTTGCTATTCTTGATAATAGCAATCCACAAGATCCGGATTTCTTTTTTAATCCGCTTATATTTTTAGAATCATTTCATTCGCCTGCGGTAGTACTAGAAATTAGCGGCCATGAAATTACTATGCCATTAGATTGGTGCATTGCAGTAGGTTGCAGTCAAGCAGGTAGCGATTTAGAAGTATTACCACTTACAAGTTTAAACGAAAGAGGATTTGAAGCATTTTTGTTTAATCCGCTGTCCAGTATTCATCCACAGTTTGGTAAAATTGAAATAACTAATTTTTATAATGATGTCAAATGGTATTTTCCTAAAATGCGTACAGGCCATTTGTTAAGTGTGCCAATACAAGAAAAGAATAACAGCTTGTGTGCATTTTTTGTAAAAGACATCAATAGACAAAGTGAAATTATTGATTTTGGAAAGTTACTATGAATAACCTTTGGAGACATTTGGATTTACCTTTTGAAATTAAAGAGCCAACAAGGCTTTTAGAAATGCATATGGATCATCCTTATAATGTATCCGATGTTACAGAACTATGCGGACATAGAGACGAAAATGTAGAAGAATTTATTAGGTCATTGCATCCAGGCCTAACACTTGATTTATTAGAAGGATTCTACACCAATCCAGGTGGTAGTATTCCTGTGCACAATGATGGCGATATCATGTGTAAACTGAATCAAAGTTTTGGGGAACAAGGGGGCATTTTAAGGTGGTGGAAAGCACCGAGCACAACTAAACAACAGCCATACACATCAGACAATCAACGGCAGTATGAAGGCAATGCAATTGATTATGCTAATAGAGAAGAATGTACATTTCTTGATAGTGTGAATACTAATGTACCAACACTTATTAACACTAATACATTACACGATACATACAATCCATTAGACGCACCCGGAAGATGGACACTGTGTTTTAAACCATTAATAGACTTCAGACCTATCACTTGGGACGAAGGATTAGAAATATTTAAAGACTATATCATAGGAGAAGAAAAATGAAAGCAGGAAAAATTTGGGGACAAACTGAACTTATCCACGCAAACGGGGTACTAGAGTTTCACCGCATTGAATACAAAGCAGGATACAAGTGCAGTGAACACGAGCATCAATTTAAATGGAATGGCTTTTATGTGGAGTCAGGTAAAATGATTGTTCGTGTTTGGCAAGAAGATCAAGGATTGTTAGATGAAACTATTCTTGAAGCAGGTGACTTTACACAAGTGAAGCCTGGCAAAATTCACCAGTTTGAAGGTTTAGAAGACGGTGTTGCTTTTGAATTATATTGGGCAGAGTTTAATCACGATGACATTGTAAGACGCACAAGTGGCACGGAAGTATAAGACACTAGGTACAAAAAAACGCAAGTACACATTTGTTACCACAATGAATCAAAATTATTATGATTTGTGTGGTAAACGAATGATAGAGACTTTTTTAGAATATGCAGATCCTAGTTTTGAACTTTGTGTAATAGCAGAAGATGTTGCATCGAGATTTGATAATAGAATTAAAGTTTATGACTGGAATTATATTTGTAAACTTGATTGGCAAAACTTTTGTAATAAAACCAACAACAGCAAAGAACAAAAGTTTGCCAAAAAAGGATTTGCATTTTTATACAGTTTAAAAAATATTGGTACACATAGACTTATATGGCTTGATAGTGATATAATATTTCACAATAAATTTGACGGTAGTATTATAGAAAATACTATAAAGAACAAAATGATAGGATTATTTGATCACAAGTATTTAGGAGACAAAGGCTATAGTGCAGAAAGTGGATATGTAATACTAGATAAAAAGCATATCAAATACCAGAACTTTGTTGACAAATATGAAATGTATTATATAATGGAAACTAAGCCAGAACAAATACAAAGATGGTATGATGGACAAGTGTGTATGTTAGCAGCAAGTCATTTTGAAAAATATGTTTTTGATTTGTCTACCTACAAATATGAACATGTTGATACACACACTCCATTAAATCATTGCCCGTTGAACTATTATTTTACACACGATAAAGGTCCTGAAAAGAAGAAATGGTACAACAACAAATGAAAATGTTACTCACAGGACATAAAGGATTTATCGGTAGTCACTATTATGATTATATAAAAAATACAGATAATGTAGTTGCATATGATCAAAAAGATGGTACTACTAAAAATCTAAGATACTCAGATGTAACTAGTTCAATGCCTGATACAGATGTTGTAATACATCTTGCTGCTACAAACGGCACACGATTGTTTTATAAACATCCTACAGATGTACTGATTAACAACACACTGCCTACCATAAATTTGATAGAACGTTACAGAAATACTGACACAAAATTTGTGTTTGCCAGCACTTGTGAAATATTCAACAGCACAATAGACAACGGGTATTATCACGTGCCTACAGATGAAGCAGTGCCTGTAATGTACAATGACATTACTAATCCACGTTGGAGTTATAGTATACCAAAAGCACTAGGCGAAAACTTGGTAGCAAACAGTGGTTTAGAATATCTTATCATACGCTACTTTAACGTGTATGGACCAGGACAGATAGATCACTTTGTAAACGAATTTGTTGAAAGATGTAAACAAGGTGAGTACTACATCAAAGGCAACGATACACGCAGTTTTTGTTATGTAGATGATGCTGTAAAAATGACAGACATTTTGGTGCGTGATTATAGTAATAAAACTATAAATGTAGGCAGAGATGTAGAAACAAGTATTGGTGTAGTTGCTAAATTAATTATGGGCTATATGGGTATCAATCCTGACAGACTTGAAATATTACCTGGACCAAAAGGTAGTGCTACTCGCAGATGTCCTGATACAACATTGGTGCAGACACTTACAGGATTTACAAATTACACACCTTTAGAAGAAGGATTAAAAAAAACAGTGGAAAGTTTATTATGAAAATAGGAATTATAGGTATGGGTGTTGTTGGCAGTGCTAACAGTGCCGGATTTACATTATTGCAACATCAAGTTATTACACATGACATAAAGTTTGATACAAAGATTAGCGATGTATTAGATACAGAAATAGTCTTTGTTTGTGTACCAACTCCAAATCTAGAAGATGATTGTGATACAGAAATTGTAGAACAAGTAATTGACGATTTAAACAATCTTGCTTACAAAGGCATTGTTTGTATTCGCAGCACAGTGAACGTTGGATTTACAGAAGCAATGATAGCAACATATCCTGATATGCGTGTTTGCTTTGCTCCAGAGTTTTTGCGTGAACGTTGTGCAGCAGACGACTTCATCAACAACCAAGAACTATTAGCAGTAGGTACAAATGATCCATATGTATACAAAAAGATTGTTGAATCACACGGGCATTTACCAAAGAATACAAAACAACTATCTCCTACAGAAGCTGAAATACTCAAGTATTACAACAACACATATGCTGCATTGCGCATCGTGTTTGCAAATATTTTTTATGAAGTTGCAGAACAGTTTGATTGCGATTACAGTAAAATAAAAGATGCATATGTAGCAACAGGCAAAACTAATGACTTGTATTTAGATGTTAACGCACAGTTGCGTGGATACAGTGGTGTGTGTTTGCCAAAAGATGTAAAAGCATTTAACACAATGCTGCGAAACTTAGATTTGCCTTTTGGATTAATTCATTACATTGACAGAGACAACAAGCAATTTAATCAAACAGTGTTCAATGGAATGCGTGATGCTTAAACCAAAAACTAAAGACCTAGTAGGCGAAGCATTAATATATGAAAGAGCCAAAGGTGTAGTTTATGCAAAGTTTAGAGACGAACCTAAAAAAAGTATATATCCGGGTAGATGGATTATAGGTGGCGATGCAGAAGGTGTTGCTCGAGCACAAGGCTATTTAGGATACGATAGTTGGCGAGAACTGTTTGCACTAGCAGATACTCATCCTACATTAAGAAAACAGCTTGACAAAACACTAAATCTCTATTATATTATAAAAGACGGAGATTAACATGAGAATTATAGCAGGCCCTTGCCAACACGAAACACTTGAACAAAGTTTAGAAATTGCCACAGAGTGTAAAAGAGTATGTAACAAATACGGTATTGATTACTATTTCAAAGCCAGCTTTGACAAAGCTAATCGCACTAGTGTGGCAGGAAAACGAGGTGTAGGACTACATTCGTTTGTAAAAGATATACTAGAACTAAAAGAGCAACTGGGTGTAAAAACACTTACAGATATTCACGAGGTTGATCAAGTTCAGTACCTAAAAGACATTGTAGATGTGCTACAGATTCCTGCGTTCTTGTGTCGTCAAACAGATTTAATTCATGCAGCATGTGCTACTGATTGTGTGGTAAATATCAAAAAAGGACAGTTCCTTGCACCCTGGGATATGAAAGGTGTGCTAAGTAAAACTGAAGGCGCAAAAGAAGTTTGGATAACTGAAAGAGGTACTAGTTTTGGCTATAATACTTTGGTTGTTGATTATACTGGGCTCCAGTATATGCTTGAGCATTATGATGTACCTTGCGTTTTTGACGTTACCCACGCTGTCCAAAAGCCAGGAGGCAACGGGGAGTCGAGTGGCGGCAATCGTGATTACGTTCCAGGTCTTGCTCGTGCTGCCTCTGCTTTGGGTGTTAGCAACTTCTTCTTAGAAGTACACGCCGATCCAGACAATGCACCCAGTGACGGACCCAACATGCTACACTTGGCAGACTTTGAACAAACAGTAAAAGATATAGTAGGACATCATTATGACAACAGCAATACTAATACCAGCTAGATACGCTAGTACACGATATCCTGGCAAAATGCTAGAAGAACTAAACGGAGTACCGTTGATAGAACATGTGTACAACAAATGTGTTGCAACCGGACTTGATACATATGTTCTTACAGATCATCAAACTATCTTCAATAGACTTGGTGCAAGTAAGTGCATAATGACAAAGGATGCAGAGAATGGAACCGAACGCTGTATGCAGGTAATCGATGAAGTATTTGAATATGATAGATATATCAATGTGCAAGGTGACATGCCTGATATTACAGAAGACATTATCCGTGCAGTAGAGGATGAACTTAAACGCAGTGATGTTTCTACTGCATATACACCGATGGATTTTAACTTGCGTTCTGATCCAAACAGTGTTAAAATGATACACAGCAGAGGTAGAGCACATTGGTTTTTAAGAGCAAGTCTTACATATGGAGATCACCATTTAGGCGTGTATGGCTACAATAGAGAAGCCAAAGCAATGTATAGTGCAAGTCGCAAATACCTTGAAGAAGATATTGAAAAACTAGAGCAACTGCGCTGGATACAAAACGGCGTTAAGGTTGGTGTAGTAGAAGTCGAGTTTAACGGAATTGAAATTAACACCCCAAAAGATTTAACAGATTGGCATACAAAAAATGAGAGATAACATTACAAAAGAAGATCAGAAATTAGTTAAAGAATGGTTAAAAGAAAACGAAGTTACAGTATGTGATCCAAATGCGCATACAGATCCTGAACTACTAGTGTTTACTTGGGGCAGCAAAAAGAAAAAGAAAGCGCCAGCAAAAAATGCCAAATAAAGAATTAGATCTTTTTAAAGAACTTATTCCTGCTATTGATATGGGTATCAAAGAACTGTATGATGCAGCAAGCGAAGATGGCAAGAAAGACATCAAAGGCGATTTGTGGAATCTCAATCGCTACATTAGTAGTGTCAAAGGCAACTATGAAAAGACTGCACTAGCAGTATTCAAAGTAAATGAATACTACAACAAAAACTGGAATGTACTCGGCGGCACAAATCATATCAAGTTGCAATGGCAACTGTTGTGTGTTGCAGGTAATACAGGTAAGAAACAGTTCCACCCGTGGATAGGTTTGAAAAAGAAAAAAGATGACAGCAGCAAATCAGTAAAGTTGTTGTCGCAAATATATCCAAATATGAAAATAGACGAGGTTGAAACACTTGCTAGAATATCTACCAAAAAAGAAATCCGAGAATTGGCTCGAGAACACGGTTACGAAAAAGTTGATATCTAAAACACATACTTGTGAATACTGTGGCAAAAGTTATGCAAAAGAAAGCACACTGCTTGTTCATGTGTGCGAGCCTAAACGCCGCTGGTTACAAAAAGACGATAAGCCAGTACAAGTAGGCTTCTATGCATTTCAGCGATTTTACAAATTAAGTGCAGGACACAAAAAAGATAAAACATATGAAGAATTTGTTAAGTCATCTTTTTATAATGCCTTTGTTAAGTTTGGTAGTTTTGTTAATAATGTCCGACCTTTGTATCCAGAAAAATATATCGACTATGTTGTCACCAGCAATGTAAAACTTGATCATTGGTGTAGAGAAGAGATGTATGAAAAATATGCAATTGAACTTATTCGCAAAGAGGGTGTTGAAACTGCATTAGAACGAAGTATAAATACCATGGTTGAATGGGCAAAAGAAAAGAACAGTGTATACAGTCACTACTTTGCATATGTTAGCACAAACAAATTAACTTGGGATATTAAAGATGGCAAAGTATCTCCTTGGCTAGTATTAAACTGCAAAACAGGCAAAGAAGCATTAAACACACTCAACGAAGAACAGTTAAAGATGATTATGAATGTGTTAGATCCGAGTCATTGGGCATTGCGTTTTAAAAGACAGTCCAAAGATGTTGAGCTAGTAAAGACAGTCGCGCAGGAAGCAAAGCTATGAAAATATTGATATTCGGACTACCGGGTAGTGGCAAAACTACACTGGCAAAACCATTTGCAGAATTAGTAGGCGGTGTGCATATCAATGCCGATGTAGTAAGAACAAGTTATGACGATTGGGACTTTAGCCTAGAAGGACGTATGCGCCAAGCACAACGTATGAAGCATCTAGCAGACGGTGTTGTCATGGCAGGCAAAATTGCAGTTGCTGATTTTGTATGCCCAACTCCAGAAGCACGGTTAGAATTTAATCCAGATTATACAGTGTGGATGGATACTATTTCTCGTGGACGTTTTGAAGATACAAATGATTTGTTTGAAACGCCAGAGCTTGTAGACTACCATGTAGAGCAATGGTTTGACAATGCGCATACTCAACTTATGCCAGTAGTACAACGGTGGATGAATATTAATAATGCCTGATATCGATATTGACTTTGCTGATCGTAGTGCAATCTTATCTAAGATACAACACCGTGTGGCAAAACTAGATACAGGTAAAAAACACAACACTGGCGTGTATGCAACAGAGATTCCACACAATCCTGTGGATAACTTATCTACAATTGAACACAAGATTGCAGAAGAGCGTGGCTACTTTAAACTAGACTTTTTGAATGTTAGTATCTATAACGATGTAAAAGACGAACAACACTTAACCAAACTATTAGAGAAGGAACCATTATGGCAACTGTTGGAACACAAAGACTTTTCAGATCAAGTCTTTCATCTAAACGGGCACAGCGCACTATTAAAGCAATTAACACCTACTTCGGTGGAACAGTTAGCAGCAGTGTTAGCGATGATTCGGCCTGCGAAGAGGCATCTTGCCAACGAAACATGGCAAACGATATTCGAAGAAGTTTGGAAGAAGCCTGAAGACGGCAGTTACTATTTTAAGAAGGCACACGCTGTAAGTTATGCTATGGCGTGTGTAGTGCACATGAATTTAATATGTGAAAGTTTTACTTAGATTTTTTTACAAGTTGTACACTTCTGCGTTTAATTCTTTTTAAACTTAAATTATTTACATTTACAGTAGGCCCAATTACAACCTTAACTGTTTTGCTATTAAATGTAATTAAACTATAGACTAGCGGTTCTATTTCTTTTTTTAGAAAGATATTAATTGGAATCATTCTATTTGATTCCCACCACCATATTTCGCCTAAATCTAGTAGTAATTCTTTTTCTACTTCAGTCTTTAATGCTGTGTAGACATACATACTAGTAACGTATTGATCTTGGTTTGATATGACTCCAACATATTCATTGCCGCCATATGCGACAACACTTATGTAAGGATATTTTTGTTCTATTTCTTTTAATAACATTTTTTAAATAAATACATTTATAATAAGGATCCAGTATGCAGTTAATACCTAGATATTTAGTCAAAAACAAAATAGATGTTATCTCAAACGATATTGGATTCGTAGTGGAGTATAGACCAGTGTATAGTAGACAAATAAAAATGTATAGAGGAATTGATAACAGTTTTCAATTTAGAATGTTGAATGCTGAACAAAAACCAAACAGAGTAAATGATACTCCTGTAATTGTGGTTTTTGATGAAAGTGATAATAAGATTATTGAAAAAGATTGCACAGTGCAAGACGACGGCTCCACATTGTCTACCAAAGGTCTTTTCAATGTTACTATTACTGAAAACGAATTACTAAACATAAAACAGCAATATTTGCACTACAACATATATCTGAAAACATCAAGTGGAAATACATTGACATATGCTAACAGAAACTTTGAAAGTGCAGGCACAATGTATATAGACAGTAATGCATATGCTGGTCCTAAAGCAAGCAAAGAAATTACAACATTTTACGAACAGAATGAATATTGGGTAGCTGGCTCAGATAGTACTGATAAGATTACAGCAGAACCGGGTTTAAACGGCAACGAAGCATTGCACACAGTTGTAGTGTATACAAGTTCTTATACAGGCACATTAGAAATTCAAGCAACATTAGATAACCAAATTACTGGTATCAACAACTGGACAACAGTAAGCACTCTAACATTTGATGGTACAGAAACGCAACCAATACCGGCCAACTTCAACGGTGTTTACAGTTATCTAAGATTTAAAGCTAGTGCAGATCCTGCAAGTAAAATTACAAAAATATTAGTGAGAAATTAAAATGGCAAGTAGTGAAACAATATTAACACAACAGGCTCATCCGGGAGATAGTAGTACTCAAAGTGTAACTGGAACTGCTTACAAAGGTGACGGTTACTACAGTAGAACCGACGGGCTACACACAATTCAATATAACCTAGATGGCTTTATTGGCACTATAGAAGTGCAAGCTACACTAGCTACATCGCCTGGGGCAGATGACTGGTTTAGTGTTGCAAATACAGTGCACACAGCAACAGCAGATGATAGCAGCAATGCTAGAGATGGTAGTTTTTTATACAACTTTACAGGAAACTATGTGTGGATAAGAGCAGTATCAACATACACTGATGGTACTATAAATAGCGTCACACTTAATCATTGACAATCTAAATATACGATGCTATTATAGTTTTATGAGCATCGTGTCTGATATCTTGGCTTTATATTTGCCTGCAAAACGCAAGACTACTCCTAGTGGGTGGACAAGTTTTAATGCGCCTTGCTGTGTTCATAATAATGAAAATGTAGATACAAGAGGACGTGGCGGTGTAATATATGAAGGCGAAGCAGTAAGCTATCATTGTTTCAACTGCGGCTTCAAAGCAAGTTGGCAACCAGGTCGCAATCTAAGTTACAAGTTTAAGAAACTGCTAGAATGGCTAAACGCACCTGATGCCGATATCACAAAATTAGCATTAGATGTTATGCGTGAAAACGAAGGTGTTGAAGTTCAAAAACACAGTGTTGAACTACCAGAGTTTGCAACAACACAGCTTCCAGAAGATGCTGTTAAGATTACAGATATAACAGACTTCAGCAAGCACAGTATGGCAGTTCTTGAATATATGTCTGCAAGACAATTAAATTTAGACGATACAACATACTACTGGTCGCCGACTCTTGCTTATCGTGATAGACTTATTATACCTTTCTTCTACAACGGGCGCACAGTCGGTTATACAGCCCGCACAGTGGGGGATAACAAAGTTAAGTACCTAACTGACTCCCAACCTGGTTATGTGTATAACTTAGACGAACAAAGCTACAACAAAGCGTTTTGTATACTATGCGAAGGTCCTATTGATGCAATTCATGTTGAAGGTTGTGCTTTAACAGGTAGTGACATTGGCGATGCTCAAGCATTGCTACTTAACAGATTGCAAAAGGATATATATGTTGTTCCCGATAGAGACAAAGCCGGTAGCAAGCTAGTAGAGCAAGCTATTGACAGAGGATGGCATGTTAGTATGCCAGTCTGGGATCAAGACATAAATGATATCGGTGATGCTGTGAGTAAATACGGTAGACTGTATACATTGTACAGTATTGCAAGTGCTGCTGAAAGTAGCCCATTAAAAATTAGATTGAGAGCAAAGAAATGGTTTGGTTAAAAAATATAATCTTATGGCCTTATAGGAAAATTAAGGAAGAAATTCAGTTTAGAAAAAGACTAAAAGAACTTCGCAAAAAGGATCCGTTTATATACAAATGATAGAAATTTTATTATACAATGTGTTGTTTTGGAGTGTCTATATGTATGTGTGTAGTTTACCTTATCGCCTTCTACAGAAAGCAATTGATAGTACATGATTACTTGGGGAATAAGTGCTAACAGTCACGATGCTGCACTAGCGGTATTCACCGATGACGGTTTAGAGTTTGCTAGTCACAGTGAACGTTTTAGCGGCATTAAGAACGATGCACATTTAAATGATAAATTAATACAGTATGCAAAACAATGGGGAGAGCCAGATGAAGTTATTTGGTATGAAAGACCCTTTGTCAAAACTCTTAGACAATTTAGAGCAGGACAAGGGCTTCGGTTTAAGGAAAACAATATTAGTCGCTATCTTCGACAGTATGGTATATCTGCTCCTATTCGCTATACTGATCATCACCTTGCCCATGCTGCTGCCGGTTTTTATACTAGTCCTTTTAGAGAAGCCACTGTTGTTTGTATTGACAGTATTGGAGAGTTTGATACACTCACTATTTGGAACGCTGACAGCAAAAAAGGACTCGAGAAGATATATAGCCAGCAGTACCCACATTCCGTGGGATTATGGTACTCGGCATTCACGCAGAGACTGGGACTGAAGCCACAAGAGGATGAATATATCCTTATGGGTATGGCAGCATATGGAGACCCCCTAAGGTTCTTCAACGAAATACTACACGAATTTTTCTACCCTATCGACGACGATAGCCTTAAACAAATCTTCTTTAACAAGCCCACAATCAAACTTAGGCACAACTTGCATAGGGGGTGCCAATGGTGGAGACCAGACCTTACCACAGAACAGGACATGTTTGATATAGCGGCATCGGTACAAGCAGTATATCAGTACCTGTTGAAGTATGTAAGTAACTGGGCTCGGTGGCAAGGTACGAGTTCTAATCTTGTGTTCATGGGAGGGTGTGCCTTAAATTGTTCGGCCAACGGACTGCTTACTAGCGATTGGGACAATGTATATGTGATGCCCAATCCTGGCGATGCAGGAAGCTCTATAGGTGCTGTATTAGCACACAAAAAAGAATTTATGCCTATGACACACATGTACACCGGGTATGAAATAGAAGGAGAATATCCTGTTGAAGAAGTTCTACATGAGTTGCTTACTACTGGTATTTGCGGTGTCGCCAATGGTAGAGCAGAGTTCGGGCCCAGAGCTTTTGGACACCGCTCCTTACTTGCAGACCCCCGAGGTACAGACATCAAGGACAGAGTTAATACCATCAAGAGAAGACAGAAGTTTAGACCCTTTGCTCCAGCGGTCCTTGCCGAACATGCCGCTGCCTATTTCGACGGACCTACAGGCCCCTTCATGCAATACACTTCAACTTGCACTGATCCTGGACTACCTGCAATTATCCACGGGGACGG
>Ga0222717_10002277_pt1 | contig 14988 bp, 11 predicted proteins | sample C33_18DmetaG_FD_165053 | JGI IMG/M metagenome (GOLD analysis project Ga0222717, IMG submission 165053) | Estuarine water microbial communities from San Francisco Bay, California, United States - C33_18D | ecosystem: Environmental > Aquatic > Marine > Unclassified | place: USA: California...
TGCTCATAGTATTGTCCTCGCTATAGCGCCTATCCCAAGGATTGTCCCAGCGACTTCTTGAGGGGAGTTCGCGCGGCTGTACGCTGCGTCAAAAGGGCCCTCGCGCACAGTTTTCTCTAGAAGTTCTGCGGTTGGACCTGCTAATGACGCCAATGCAGATCCACCCCAATCTCCTGACCGTTGCGCCATAGAGATCAAAGCTAGCGGGCCATCAAGTCCAGCTCTTTGGAATATCTCACCGAAGTAAGTTCCGTAGTCCATTGAGTCAGTGCGCAGGTACTTCAAGCTGCCGTCGATACCTGGGATAGCGTAAGACAACCCAACTTTAGCGTACTCTCTTAGCTCTAGACCTAGAGCAGCTAGAGGCATAAACGCTGCCATTGTAAGGAGCAGCAGTGGTGCCATCGATGATGTTATGCCATTGCCGTTCAAGATACGTTGGCCGATCTCACGCTCCACGCCCTCGAGAATTACCTTGTTGAATGCGTAGATGAAAGACTTCAACTGCCATACAACAGCAAAACGTGGGTCAGATGCCCATACAGGTCTTTCAGCAGCGTTAGGACGTAATACGGAACTCTCAACAAAACGTGATAATGCCCCTTTTACTGCCGCACCGTCTTCGCCTTCAAACGAGAATCCGCTATCTTGCCATCGTCGTACCTGATCATAAGTTACACCTAGCTGCTGGAGATACCGCTCTGATCTTTCTGTAGGGTTGTTGGCGTGCTCAATCAGGAACCGCTTCGCCATACCAGACGCAAACTCTCTGGAAAGAGTTGTAAGGTATGACAGTCCAGTCCATGAGAAGAATTTGTCAGTTGCCATCCGTACTTTAGGATCAAGCATGTCGCTATCTGCTTGTGACATCCAGGCGTTTGCTGCGGCTTCTGGCATAACAACCCCAATGTCGTTTGCGAAACGCTTTGCAGCTTCTCTGTCTTTGTACTGGCTCACGACTTCTTTTGCGAACATCGTGAATCCGTTGAACTCTTTGGTCTGCACAATTGACCCAGCGAAATCTGGTATTGATGCAAAAGCTGCAAACGGGAGCAGGGTTACAAGGTTGATCGCCTGCACGTAACTGTTGACGGATCTCCAGAACGGGGACAGGTGCGTCACGTTCCCCAAGTAGGCGTTGAGCACGGCTTCCGCTCTTTCGCGCTCCTGCGGCGGCAGGTCTTTTAGCGCTGCGGCCAGCATGTCTTTGCCGTCTTTGTTTCTAGTAGCCTTGTTCCACTCAACGCGCTTGGTAACGTTGTCGAGGTAACTCATCAAAGCGACTTCAGGCTCTTGGATATACATCGCATCCCGCAACACGCTAGGGCTAACGTTAGCGGTTAGCTGTATCTTAGCCTCGACAGCTTCTGCTGGGCTGAATATTAATTCTTCTTGCTCCGCATCTTCGTCTGTATCTTGCTGCTTATCGCTCTCAACTATCTTCTGGTACTTCACGAGGTTGCGAACTGTACGTCTAACTGACTTCTCATTTGCCTGGTCGTCGTTCTCAAGGATTAGTTGTATAAACGCTTCAGGGTCATTCATAACCTCCTGCAAGTTAAGCAGAACAGGGAAGTAGTCTGGGCGGAACCCGATGTCGCTATTGGAGGGCTCTATATACTCGCGATGGAAACGTTCTAAATATTCACGCAACTGCTTGGCCTTTCGGTTTTGCAACTCCGCAGTAGGTGTAGAACCCTGTGCCTCTTTTAATGCATCCTGAACTTCTTGAGTGGTCCAGTCAGTACCCAAGACTTTGAATAGCTCTGCTCGCCATTTATCACGAGCTAACCCGCGTGCCTGAACGAAGCCTAGCCCTGATCTAGAGTTAGAGCGCACGTAGAACATATCAGCCACTTCGTCGCCCGCGGCGATACGCAGAATAGAATCTGCCCCGTAGATAAGACCGAGGATCTTCAGAGCATTAGGGTTCTTGGCTAGGAACTCGCTTTTCAGATTGTTGAAGTAACGCTTCCAGCTTGCTGCTCTTGCTGCTGCGCCGGTCTGAATATTAATCTCGTTCTTTATTGCTGCGACAACGGCTTTCTGCTCCCACGATGGCTCATTAGGTTCTGACATACCTTCGTTTGGCGGGGGTGGTGGAGGCGGCGTATTGCCTGCGCCACCTTGATCAGCTTCTGCTTCAGGTGCGGGTACTGCTCCTGCTTCAGGTGCCGGTGCAGGTTCGTCTACTCTTATAGCGCCGAGGGCAGAAGAGGAGGCAAAGACCTCACCTCTTTCGTTGTACATGGGGGCGGCTACTGTTTCGCGGTTCGATTGGCGCGCTTCGGTGACCCCGTCCATATACTTAGCAAACGAAGGCTTGACCTTATCCATTCGACGGAAAAGTAAACCACCTTTTTTACTTAACTCTTGCCAGAGTTTCTTGAATCTTTTGACTACGCTCTTGAAGTGGCTATCAGCTGCGTTCTTAGCGCCAGCCTTATCAGCCTGCATATCTTTCTTAACCCAAGCAGCGACTTGGTCTGCATACCACTCCTCAAAACCAACTTCTTCCCACTGCTTTACTGGGTTACCTTCGTCGCGAGCTTTCTTACGATCGCGGTTAAACGCAGCTATGAGACGCTTATAAAGCGCTTTGTTTGCAATTACGCCATCGATCTCTTCCTTGAACAACGCGTGCCCAAATTCGTGAGCGACTACCATTGCCAAGCCAGCTTCATTTACATTTCGTAAGTCACCAACAAGGATGACGTTGCCGCCCTCAAATCCCAGGAACCGGCCTTTGTTCGTCTTGGATACTAGCTGCCCAGCTAAACTTGACGCTAGGATTTCTCCTGCTTTTCGATTCGGGACGAGCTTACCTAATGAGTCAAATGCAGCACGTTCCAAAAAGGTGAAAGCCAACCTAGACTGATCTGACACGCTGTCTATGTGCTGAGTCATCTTCGGATTAAACAAGCCGTCCTTCTGCAGATCTCTGACAAAAGCAGCTACGGCCTCAAGATCGCCCAAATCCAAAGGTTTGGTTTTCTTATCACCGTTCAATTTACGCAGGGCAATTCTTGCTTGGGCAGTGGTCTTTTTGTTGAGGTAGCCAGCTATTGTCTCGCGGAGCTTTTGATCTACACCCTTCATGCTAATAACAGCGGTTGGGACCTTCAGCTTTAAAACGCGAGAGAGGCGATTAGCAAGCATGGAGACTAAATCGTTGACTTGACCAAATGGGAATGAAACCCCTGATGCCATACTAACCGCAGGTTTCGCTGTTCTGGCTGGGCCTGTCGACGGTGCGCTGCCTGCTGGACGATTCTGTACTGAATCTACATTGCGCAGGTCTTGGATGTTTATATCTGTCAGAGGAATACCATCAGTGGTGCGAGCGGTATCCTCAGCTATCTCAAACGGTTCTAGTGTGTCGCCATCTTGTTGGGCCTCACGGGCGTCTTCATCAGACACAACATCTTCTCTACGCAAGGCGGCAGTGAACCCTAGTTTACGCCTTAGCGCTGGCGTCAGCGCTGCATGTAGTTTTCCAAGCCCGTCTTTTTCTGATAAGAGATTCTTTATATCTTTAATGAGATCGGACGCTACAGCGCTGGCCTGCACACCAGATTTGATGGCGGGTCTGCTGCTCCCTTTAATCCCAGGAATTCCCGCAGCGAGTAGGACCTCGCGAATCTCTAGCACTGTTGCATTGGGTAGGGTCTTTAGAGTATTTAAAATAGAACTAGTGTCGGTGCTCGACGCACCAGGAACGTAGGGTTTTAACAGGTAACCTAGACTTACAGCGTTGCCGCCGCCGTCGAAAGCCACTGTAATTCGGCTTATTTTTTTATCTAGTTCTTTGGTTGGGTCCGCTATGTTTTCAAGGATTTCAGCGATAGGTACGCCTTGGACGTCTACTTCATAGCCCTGCATCTGTAACTCGCCAAGCATAGCTAGAAGACCCTGTCTTGCTGACTGGGTAGGTCCTTGACCGCTAAAGGTTCCAGTGCCTGCCTCTACTAATCTCTTACCTGCATTCATAAGATCAACAGGGTTAGCTGGTTGAGATTTGTTAGAACCAGGCGCTGTGATGTTAATCGTACGGAATTTTTGCTGACTTCTTTTAGCCTTATTTAACTCTAGGCTAATCCACTCTGATTTAGAGACTTCTCTATCGTTACCTTTACCATCTCTGAAACGGATCTTTTCAGTGCCTTCCGTTGTCTGGATCTCGATTCGATACGAACCATCAGTATTAATGGCTATATTTACCACTTCATCGGGTAGAGTTTTCTGCAGCGCAACGGCTCTTCTCAACATGCTGCCAGACATACGCTTGTAGAACGGCGTGCTGAAGTCGATGTCTTCTCCAGTCATAGCTGCGTATTCTGTTCGGGCTTCTTCTACGCCTTCGAAATTGTTGTCGCCCTCGATAGCCTGATAAGAGTCGACAGTTTTTTCATCTTGCTGAAAAGTATAAGTCCTGGTCTCAGGTTCAAACTCACCATCAAACCTTTCTTCGTTTGTATCCTGGTCAGTCTCAAGGTCATCTGACTGGTCATCGTAGTCGTCTTCCATGTTGCGTATGTCAGGACCAGCCCGACGAGCTCGATCCGCCATGGCGTCTTCGGTAGACATGAACTCAACACGACCGCCGTCTGGCTTTATCTTTTCAGCAGCCGCTTGCGCTGCTTTCACTGATTCGGGGTCAACAGTCACAGCTTCTTCAGAGACTATGCCGCCATCCGCGTCATACACACGGAATACTGCTGTCTCCGCGCCAGTCTTAGTTGCGCTATAACCAAGCGCAGCAGAGAGCACGGCATCAGTCGCGCCGCCTTTCACTACGTTATTAACTACATCGATGTCTGTAGAAATTATTGTGCCGCGGCCAGGCACAAAAGCAGCGTAAGCAGTCTGCCCGTTAATATCGATTTTTCTTGGTGTTGTACGCTTCGCGTAACGCGGGTCGGGCTCAGTGCCTGAAATCCAAACAGCTTCTTTTGAGCTAGAAGGATTTAACATAGCAAGTATCTGAGCGTTGATATCAGCCTCAGATTCCTGCGCAGTTTGATCTGGGGTTACATCTGCAATATCTTGAGCAGCTCGGGCTCTAGTCATAAACTCTTTTATCGAGTCAGACATATCCGCAGCTTTTTCAGAGACTGATGCAGCTACGTCGACAGATTTTATGCCCGCTAACTCACGCGCGCCCTGTATTGCTCCAGCGCCACTTCCAGCTAATGCGCCACCGCCAACACTACCTACAAAGAACGCATTCAGACGTCGTAAGTTAGCGTCTGCTTCAGTAAACGTATCGTCCATAGACATACGGTTTCGGATTGCCAATTCTTCTTGCGCTAATTCTGCAGTGCCTTCTAGCGCGGCACCTTTTGCAAAATTTCTACCAGTAGCGTCGGCTAACCGCCCCATGACAGAGTTCGGGCCTGCAGACTTCCGACTGGCCTCTCTGCTAAGAAGCTTTACTAATCCCGCCTCACCAAAAACACCAATAGCCGCTTGTGGTAGCGCAACAAAGCCCGCCCTGATGGCTTGTACTCTATCAATATCAAGGCCCGATTCCAGAGCTTCGCTGACATTGCTTCCTGTCATGGGGGCATATTCAGAAACACCTGCGCCTAGAAGCGCCCCTTGTTTCAAACTTTTTTTGACCCCGCCGTTTCGCGCGATTATGTGAGCTTCTTTTGCCGCTTCAAAGGCTGCCTGCGCTATGTCCTGTTGGTCAGGAGTAGCTTCTTTTCTAGCGGTCGCTTCCACTGAATCTTTAATAATGTTTTTAGCAGCTTGTCGGCCTGCGCCTCGCAGCGCCTCTTTGCCCAAAAGCATAGCGATGCTGCCGACACCTGCCCCTGTAATACTAGATACAACACTAGCCATCAGCTGACCTGTGCCCGAGGCTGCCTGTTCTAATGCGCCGCCAACAGTAGGTTCATCAAGGAACTCTCCAAAAGTCTCTAGGCCCTGCATAGGTAAGGCTGCGAATTCTTCTGCTATTCGAGCGTTTTCTATTGAGGTTGCAACACCTTCATCGTCGCCAACTAATGCATTAAATGCCGCGCCCATATAGCTCATGTCAGCTGACATGGATTCAGCACCTGCGGCCATGCCGCGTTTAAAAGTTTCTACTAATCCTGTAGGTGCAACGCTTTGGTTATATGTCGCATTATCCGTAACCATGCCCAGAGTGAGGGCAGAACCCTTGCCCAGGTCGGAAACAAATCCTGCCACTGCATCAGAAGATGTCGGTTGTGGAGTCGCGGGCCTTCTGGGCTGCGGCGCGTTAGCAGGCATTGGGGCGGCAAAGAAGTCTGCTACTGCGTCTTGTTTTGCATTTGTTTTCTGAAAAGATTTAGCTCCGTCACTGGCCGAGCCACCTCTTGCTTGAGTTAGAAGGGTGGGAGAGTACATGCTAGCAGCGTCTGGAGTTTCAAATTGCACCATTGCTGCAATCATTTTTTCTCGGGTATCAGGGTCAGCTAGATCAATCTTGTCATCTGGATTGATGCCCATTTTGTCTGCTACGAACTTAGCATAGGCCGGAGTGGGGTTATTATCCTCGGGCGGTGCGAACCTATAAATAGCATCGTTAAGGTTATCGATGCCATGTTTAGAACCATAGTTCTTGAGAACAATGTCAGCTGCCCGAAGCCCACTTACTGGGTCATCGAACTTTGCATAGTTATTATCATCGCCGCCAGTCTGCCCAACCCAATCGTTAGCGGGGTTGTAGCGTATGTTTAACCAGTTGTTGTTACGAACTCCAAGATTCGACACGCTATTACCTTTTAATCAGAGGTGGTTTTACCATTCTTAGAGTTCTGCTCCGCAGCGGTAATTAATAAACCAGCTACGTTTGCTTCGTCGCCTGTTAAATCACTCACTGTAACGGCTTGGCTCAAGACGCCGTCTCGGACATAGGCAATCTTTGTAATTTTTCCTGCCCTATTTCTTTCGGCTACGCGAACGTTGTTTGTATCAAAATTTATTGTGCCATTAGGTTCTTGCCTGAAAATATCTTTCCAATTCTCACCGGAAAACGTACCGTTTGGATCAGATGCCGCCTTCGACTGGAGATACAAACCTAGCATGCCGTTTAGCGCGAGCATGCCAGCTTGTGCCTCTTGTGGGCCTTTTGTCCTCTTGAGCCTAGCTATAAAACCTGGAATGCGCCGAGCTATTATTAGTGCATCATCGGCGTCCGCTTCAAAATCATTGGCGGTGGGATTGCCTTCCTTATCCATCAAGCCCAAGTCCACCTGCATTTTCAAAAGGGCCGCCGCGCCCTCCTTAGCTATAGCCTCTGCTTGAGTGCCGTCATACTTAGCGAACTCAAGCTGGTAAGCTGCAGCTGCAGTAGCAGCTTGTGACCTAGCTGAATTAATTTGTTCTTGCTGCAATACACCTACTTCTTGATCACCACGGTCGATTAGATTTGCAATTCCTTGAGCAATACCAGCTTTTACATTAGTGTCGCCTTCAGCGGTAGCACCTAACACCCAGCCGAGCATAAGACCTTGCTCGCGATTTAATTCCTTAGCTTTGATTGCCTCTTCAAGCTGAGCATCAGTATCAATCCCCTTAGCTTTTAAGAGGTTCTTTATTTGAGCTTTCTGTTCGTCTGTTGGATCAGAAGTTTTCGACATAATAGCTTCGCGAACATTGCTGGCTGTCAACTCGAATGGGGGCGGGCTAATAACTGGGTCTGCTGGGGTTGGGGCTGCGCCTTGAACATTTGTCCCTTTGGGCACACGGCCAGGCCCTGTATTCGAAGGAGTACCGTTGAACATGGCATCCACACGGTTAACCGTAATAGGACTGCTTGAGGCTTTTATCTCTCGCGCATTAGCGTCGCTTGCCTCTCTGCTTACGTAGGGGGTCCCTGACGAATAGTCTGTGTTGCTTTCTGGTATATCCGTAAGCTCAGAAAGACCTAGTTTTCGCCCAACTAAACTATTTTTAAAGTCGTCCCAAATCGCTGACCCAGCTTCAAATGGGCTCATAACGATGTCCGTCGCTCCTGCTGCTGACTTGCCAACAGTCTTGTCCCACATGTTTTCTATAGCCTGACCGTCGCCTAATCCATCAGCAACCCTTTGTTGCTCTTCGGGAGGAAGCGCATTCCACTTCTCTCTAGTCACACCGTTTTCAAAAAGTCTCTGTGCGAGTGACCCGTCAGGGTAACCACCTTCGGCTTCGACCTTTTCGTAGAACAAATCATCTGCTCTTTGCTGGCCTTCAGTTTTTAGCGCTTCAGGATCTCCGCCAACACTTTTATAGATATCCAAGAGTGCATCGAGCGCACCTTCTTCTTCAATATCAATGCTATTCACCTGCTGATAAAACAGAGCACGCTCGTCTTGGTTCTGGATTTTTTCAACTGCCAGCTTTAGTGCTGCCTCTTTAGCCTTTACTGCTTGTATGCTCGATCCAACAGCTAGAAAACTGCTTGTGTTTTCTAAACCGCCATCAGTGATCGCCGCTTGGTAACGTGCGTTTAATGTGTTCTGAACATCTTCTGGAGAGAGCTTTACTACGTCGGTGTTTTCGGCGCTTCGTCCAGTAGTCATGGGGACTATCGCTTTAGTGTCAAACCGCTCAACCATTGGTGTGTAGGAGCCGTCTTCGTTCTTCCGAACCGATACCACAGTAGCTCCTACGGTCTCACCTTTTTCATTCGTGAACTTGCGGTATTCTTCACTATCAGCACCATTAAACATGCTAATAGCGATATCTGGGCGCTGTTCGAGTAACGCTAATCCGTCTGTCTTATTCCACTCGTTGCCCACGCCAATCGCCGCATTTATGTTGCCAACCAAAGATCGTGCTTGATCCTTTCGCGCTATACGGGAGGCGTCTGCGTTGGCGTTGTCTTGCTGCTCACGGGCAATTTTTAAAGACTCGCGCTGCCGATTTTTATCGTATTGATTCGCGAACGTTTGCTGGCCTGTTTGTAATGCTGCTAATGAGCCTTGTAGAAGAGACATAGTCTGTTACCTTAAAATGCGAACGCGAAGATAGCCGCTGAAGCAAGGCCACCTATTGTGCTGTATGTTTGTGCTTTAGATGCTGCTTTAGCTTGATCGTAGGCGTTCTTACGCTGGGTCGCATTTTGAGCGGCGCTTTGCATCTGACCCAACGAGGAACGGTTGACGCCTTGACCGATATTAATTAGGTCGCCAATAGCTGCCTGATTCAATTCTTTCTGAGCTATACGAGCATCATTAACTGACTGAGCCTGGCCTAAGTTGTTCGCGCGAGCCAAGCCGCGAGTTTGCTCTTGGCGCTGGGCAGGCGTCAGGTTTACCCCGTAGCGACCCGCATTACGGTCTGCAATTCCAGACATTAACCCTTGCGCATTTGTGGAATTTTCGCGTGCCTGGTCAATAAGGGACGTATCGTTTTGCGCACGTTCTAAGAGTTCTTCTTCAAATTCTCGGTAGTTCTTTACGTAATCAAGATAGTCGTTACGAGTAATAGCAGCGTACGTTGCGTCTGGATCACTCACGCTTGGCAGGTTGCTGACGTAGTCCCCGTAATTATTAGCTCCGGCTGCTATCCCAGGCCCTCCAACAGGTAATGCGGTTCCGGCGGGTCCAATGGCTCCAACGCCTTCAAAACCCCCGCCACTTACGCCAGGTATTCTTTTTCTACCAGTCGGGATTTGTGGCCGCATGGCTAGCCCTGCTTCGCGCTCGTTGTATTTAATCATTTGATCCATAGCGGCTATACCCTTAAAAAGGACTCGTGTTCATAAAATCTGTGTAGCCAAGACGATTGCCCAAGCCCTGTACCTTGTTACCTTGGTCATCGCGCGGGGTGAAGAACGAACCTTTTGGCTTCATCACTTGCTTACCATCCTTCATTACTGGTTGGTCTCCCGCGCCTAGCTCCGGTCCGCCACCAGTTTGCATATTCTTAGCGCCCTGCAGTACCAGAGAAGTAGCTACCTTTCCGAGCGCAGCAGTTGCAGCCTCGCGTTTTGTTTGTTTCGCCTTGGCCTGAGTTAATACTCGTGATGCGCCCATATTTCCAGCGGCACCCATGCCCGTTTGAGCGTCTGCCGCTTGGCCTCGTGCTGTCCCTAACACGCCAAGCTGCATGTTGTTCTTGATCTGCAAACCAGCTTTATCTGCTTGCGCTAGCTGAGCCTGATAAGCCTGAGCTTCAGCTCCGCCAGATGCGCCAGACGCCGCGCGGTCATAGCTCGCGGAACCCGCTAGAGTCTGCATAGTATCTGCGTTGGCGCGACCTCTTAGAACGTCAGCTGAGTCGTCAGTTTTAGATGCGTCGCGCATCTTTTGCAGCAACGGATCGTACTTCTCTTTGAAGTACTTGTTCTCCGCCATAGCTACAGCTGCTGACGCTTTCTCGGCTGCTGATGGTTGATAATCTTTTTCTTTTGGTTTGCTTCCCATTACACTTCTCTCGTATAAACAATGGTGTCTAATTCCCAGCCTTGTGAAAGTATGTAGTCTTTCAGCTCGGGGACTGCTGACCTGACTTCCATTTTTACAAAACCTTGTTGTCTTGCTTGCTCAGCAAAAAATTCCTGGTGCTTGGCTACTAGATTCATGCCTTGTTTGTAGGCCCAAGCCAGCCAGATCAACATTGTTCTTTCCCCAGTAAATGTGTCTGTTTCACCCGTTGTCACAACAAAACCATGTTCTGTCGTCCATAACGTAGCTGCTCCAGACTCGCATGCTGCGTACACATCACCTGGTGTAAATGTCAGCATAAGATTAGCGTCTAGAATTTCTTGTATTGCGGGGAGCACCCACTGCGCATTGCAGGTGATGTCCGTTGCAATAGGGTCGCTAACCGCCCTTGCCATATCTGTTACGTCTTGTGCGCCATGCGCCTGAACTTCCACCATATCGAACCTTCCTGGCTACGCCTGTGTCTGCGCCTCGAGCCTTACGCTCTGCGTTTTCTACACCTTGGCTGAATAATTGGCCGTAAACGCTCGCACCTTGTAGATCAGACCAATCTTTATTGGGAATCCGCAGGAGTCTAAACAGAGCGCCGTTGATTATTGTGTCTCGGTAATCGTTCATTACACTGTCGTCGCACGCCGTGCTTGTGTGGGTCGGCTTCAAGACGGCTCGGATAATTGTGCTTGAAACGCTTGTGACAGTAGGTACGGGGGCTAACCACACTAGAGAAGGGCTCTGCTGAATGTAGTATTCAGGGACGCCATTACCTTCACGCCATTTGGGAAGGCGCTGCTCTAAAAGCGATGAGCTAAGTGGTTCGATATCTTTGCCAGCGTGAGTCGCCCACAGAATCTTCTGGACCGTCGTGCCTGCTGGGGCCTCGAGGTCATACTCGTAGATATTTGCTACAGTGGTTATTGGGTCAAGCTCAGCTTGGTATGCGCTGGAACGTTCGCACAGCTCTATAACCGCTGATCGAATATTATTCTCAATCAGCGTATCAGGGCATCCTGGAACCATGGGTAGTATTTCAGGGAGTAGCGTCTCGTAAGAAATCGCCATTTTTTATGCTCCCATAGGGGCTCTTCGTTCCATATTCGGGTTGGTTACCGCATCGATTTGGCCTTTACCTGTTACAGATGCTGTGAAAATCTGAAAGTGGCTAGAAGCGCGCTGCTGGTTGCCTGCATACTCAGCGTCCTTCATGTAGGCCATGTACAACACGTAGTTCAAAACAGCGTTGGCGAAGATATCGGGGATCGATAAGTTATCAGCCTGCGCGACAGCGGTCGGATTCGAGCTGTAAACAATCTCTAAGTACGCATTACCGCTTACACCTGGGTACACGTAAAAGTTTCTAGGGTTGCTTTCCTCGTAGATGTAGTGCTTCACAACATCGGTGTGTGCGGCATCACCACTAACCGTGGGATCATGCCAGTCAGGAGTTTGACCATTCAACACTTCCGCGTCGACAAGACGTACAGCGCGCTTACCTGTGCCGTTTGAAGCGGCAGACATGTTTCGCACAACCTTTAAAAGGCGGTTGCCCGCTGATGGGATATCTTGCTTCGTACCAGCAGCCAGTGTGATTGTCTCGTTAATAGCCGAAGCGTCGGGCTTCAGTAGAGCAATTTCACGTTGCGCATCATTAATCCACAAGACAAGTTCGGCAACCACTGGCCATCTGACTCCGGTGGTGTCTTGGAGTACTGTCTGTACCCGATCAATTACGCTTTGTACTGTCGTTGCCATGATATTTACCTATGAGTTAAGTATTGATTCCCAAGCGGCTTCTCGGGCATCGCTGTCGATCGTTGTGCCCATCGCTTTGTTTACTGCTGCAGCTTTGGGGTAACCATCGGCTTTAAAATTCTTTGGGTCACCTTCGTCCATCATTTTCTCAAGGCAGGTGACTAAATCTGCGTCAGGTTGTACAGCTGTCTGTACTTCCAAGACTTCTTCGAACTCAGCAACCTCGGCTGCCTCTTCTTCAACATACTTGGCGTTGTATTCTTTAGCGCCCATCTGGATCGCTAACAAGCCAACTTCATCTGCAATTTCGCGGGGTACACCAGCTTCAAATAACACGACGGTGCCGCCAAGGGTTGCCACTCGTAATGGCTCACTGCTTACAATCTTCATGATTAATACCTTAAAAAAGAAAGCCCCCTCCGAAGAGGGGGCAATAGTCTTACTGTGCGGAGTCTAGAGCGATGATGCCGAAGTCCTGTACAGAGCCACTGATGTCGCTGTTGTACTTAGGCTTACGGAGACCAAAGATCTTGCCTACGCTGATACCAGACTGGTTGCCATAGTCGAAAGTATCTTCAACCATTTCAGGCAGACCGATGTCAGCCAGAGCCAGAGCCTGAGCACCACAGAACAGAGCACGTCCACCAACTACGTCAGCGTCAGCACCCCACTTGTAGCCAGCTGCGCCAGCGTTAGAGGAAGTACCAGTAGTTGCACCAGAAGTGTTAAACACGTGGCGGAACTCGTGGATCATCACGCCATCGACCATCAGGCTTGAAGTACCAGCGAACAAGCTGTTGCTTGATCCACGTACACCAGCGTTACGGACGTTAGCGATGAAGTCAGTATCCAGCTTCAGGTTAGCCATCTGCTGTGGAGTTACAAACATGTGGAAAGTTTCCTGGTTACCAGCACCACGAATACCACGAATGTAGTTGTCTTTAGCAAAAGCCTTCAGGTTAACGATGTGCTTGTAGCCAAGTGTATCGCTATTGGTTACAGCAGTAGTGTCACCAGCTGACAAGCCAGTGCCGTTGATTCGCAGGTGACGATCTGAAGTAGGGGCAGATACGTCGGAAGCAAACTCAAGGTCAACCAGCTCATGCCCAGCAGAACCAGAAACAGTTCGCAGGCCACCGTTGTTCTTGTGAGTGTAAGCAACGCCAGACATAGACAAAAATGCCAGCTGGTCGCAGCGGTCAGCCATTGCATAAGCAAGTGCGTCACGAGATTGCTCACGGAAGTTAACTACAGTCTTCTGGTCGGTCATACGGCCAGCGATGCGGTTAGCAAAACGTAGCTGATCCAGCTCGATGCTGATGTCATACGCGCGGAGGGCTTCTTCGTTGCCTTCCAGAGTATTGTCACCAGTGATACCGTCGCCAGTCATGTCAGCAAGCAAAGTGATGTTAGCTTTGGTGCCTTTTTGGTTTTTAGTCAGTTCAGTTACGCGCTGTACCATTGCGTTTGAACCAGTACCAGCGAACTGGTTGATGAAAGATTGGTTGCGAGCTACTTTCCAGAAGTCGCGGCTCCAGGCTTGGAGTTGGTCGCCAGTAAGCGTACCGAAATTTGTTAAAGCCATGATGGGCTCCTAATTAAATGGGTTAAATAATTTTGTGGCACACGCCACTTACTCAGCCGACTTTAGGAGCGGCTAATCCGTATCTACGTATCGTGTAGCAACGAACTAGCGCTTATTAACGAGGCGCGACCTCGGCAGGTTTTACGCCTTATGCAGGCGAGGGGTACGTTTTTTACGGCTACGGGCCGACCAGTTATCGTACTGGTAGACGTATAAATCATATTAGTACAGCTAATATTACAATGCAACAACTATCTGTGACGGGCAGTTTTCTTAGCTATTTTCGTGGGCTGCTTGCTAACTTGCTTACCGGCCTTAGTATCTCGGCGCTTCTTTGCGCTGGTTTTTGCGTACTCTTTCTTACTCAACGCGTCACGAGCAGCTTTAGGTAAGTACCGTTCGCCGGTAGCCTTCTTACCTTGGGTGCTATTCTTGCCAGACTTAGTGCCCCAGTCCTCTTTTGTCCACTTAGACTGTGCCTTTTGAGCCTTTGTCTTCGGCCCAGAGTAGCTACCCCCTGATTTTTGGTAACGCTGCGTGGCTAGTTGTGCTTTGCGCGCGCTCCATTGTCCAGGCTTACCGCCTTTTGATCCTGCCTTTACAGCAGCAACAATGCGTTTCCACTTGGGCTCGTCACTTCTAGCCATCAGATCACCACTTGGCGCGATTTGCCCAATAGGCCGCGCTCATTTTGCCCTTGGATATGTTCTTAGCATGCCGCGCCTTGAAGCTAGCGCGCTTTTTCTTCATCTTTTCGGACTCGCCTGCCTTGGGCTTACCCGCAGTAGATGCACCTTGCTCGCCAAAACGGATGGTTTTGATCTTGTCACCTTCTTTCGCTACCACAATGTGGCTTTTCTTTGGGTGAGAAGGGGTGCGCTTGGGCTTGTTATAGCCCGAGACTCCAGCTCGGGCTAATCGTGGGTCTTTTTTAACTGGCATTTGTTACCTCGTTATAAAATATCGCCTCGTAGGCGCTTTAAAGTTGCTTCAGGCAGGGCAGCGAACTCCTCTTCGGTCATAGCAGAGAGGTCCATCGCCCTTTCTCCGTGGTGCGCCGAGCTCTCACCTGGCAGTTCAGGCGGTTGAGCGTCAGCAGCCTTCAGTTTTTTGTTAACTTGGGCGCGTTTTTTGGCAAGCTCATCACTTTTTTGCGCTTTACCCGCCAAACTTGGCGCACTTTCTTGCGCTTGATCTAAATCGTGGTCTTTCACGACGTACTTAACGGCTTTTGATAGCGCATCTACG
>Ga0222717_10002286_pt1 | contig 14929 bp, 22 predicted proteins | sample C33_18DmetaG_FD_165053 | JGI IMG/M metagenome (GOLD analysis project Ga0222717, IMG submission 165053) | Estuarine water microbial communities from San Francisco Bay, California, United States - C33_18D | ecosystem: Environmental > Aquatic > Marine > Unclassified | place: USA: California...
CCTCGCACCAGTGAAGTGGCTGACCCACTCACAGGAAATATCGTTGATGTAGAACTCAAAGGTGGCTACGGATGGAGAATCAATCGAGAAGGCTGGGAAAACCCTCATCTCGATTGGGTAAAAGTTGATGGTGAAAACCTCGGAACTCTATTTCAGGCTTACCAAGTAATGACCGGAGGCCTCACATGGAAACCCAAGTGGGAAGGGCCGAAGACATGGAACGGAGAACAACAAGCAAGCCTGACGGGACACACTTTGAATATGAAGACTCTCGAAAGAAGGCTACATGCTGTACATACTCTCTTGAGAGATGTCCTACACGGGCAAATAGATTTGGAAACCACTCCTTCATCAAAAGAAAAGTTGATGATTGAGTTGGTCCACTGAACACATGTCAACACCATGGGGAAATCCACAAGGGATTACCGAAGTCGTCAAAGGAATCGACTGGGTGATCGCAGGAAGACACGGAGGATTGCGGGTTAAGAACGCAATCGTGAAGAAAGCAGGGTTAGCACCCTTGCTTAGAAAAATACCAGCAGCAGCATTCTACGAAAGCCATCATTGGTGGTTTGAAGAAGACTGTGCGTGGAGCATTGCAGTATTGTTGATGCCAGAACATTTCAGTGAAGAAGAATTAGAAATGGCGGTCCAAACTGCGGAACAATGGTTTCCGGATGAGTACGAAATAATCCAAAAGGAAAAGGCAACTGAACATGTTCATACGGAAGAGCGGCGAGGAAAGAATATGACGGGTTGGAAGTTTGACTGTCCTAAGTGCGGTATAGAGGGTAAAAGCACAGCCGTAAAACAGGCAAAATGCCGTAGTTGCGGCGCTAATGTGCGCAGGCACCGTTACGAAAAAAACAACTGAACACATGTCTACAAGAGCGACATACGGAATCGAGGAGGAAGTGTTTTACATCCACCACGATGGATACCCAGAAGGAGCAGTAAGCAAGTTTCAAGCTATGCTTACCAACTTCTTCTTGAAAAGGGAAGATTATGAAGGAAAAACTGAATATGTGCCAAGAAGAAAACTGGTGCATGGATTCATTGCTGGTTTGCCTGAAGCAGAGGAATCTGCCCATGACGAACATGGCGACACTGAATATCAGTACAGACTAAGATGGATGGAACAAGGAACATTCTATTACAAATATTTCCCTGGAGAGGCAAACGAAAATCCAAGAGGGACTCCTCAAGGAAAAGATTTGCCCGAATTGATGGCAAGACGAGAATATGAAGTCAAACGACTTTTCCTCGAAGTAAAGGTGGTTGCATACAACTGCAAAGAATGCAATTGTGCAACGGAAAGACACTTTAGAACATTTTTCAACGGACCACTTGCAGTATTTATGGACATGTTCCGAATAACAGAATACGACAATAAGGAACACTACAACGCAGATGAACAAGTCTCCGTGTGGGTAAAAGAAAACAAATACTTGAGGAACAAACAGAGTCCGATGTGGACTGAATACCTCTTGCCTGTTGGGATCGCCATCGAAATGATGGCAGCCAATGACGGGGAAGGGCCTCAAATGAAATATCGAAACATTTCTTTCACCAAAGAAATGCTTGAAAAAGCAATCGATGGGTGGATGCCATGGCATGCACACTCGTCTATTTCTACTGAACATGGGTACATTACATTATGGACTTAGAGGAAGTGAAAGTAACGATGACGAAACTTTCACGGAAAAGGAGATGAATGTGGTTGCTGGTCTTGGCTTAGGATTTTTATCCGGTGCCACTGGCGTATCACACATCGGTCAAGGAGAAAAAGGCTACACCGCCCCATGGACGGTTTCGCCGGAAGAAGCACAGGCAAGATTCAGGTTGTACAGAGACTTGGACAATGAAGCTTGGGAATCATTGAAGAGTCAGGAAGAAGAAGCAGCAGAATGCTTTGACAGATTACTCGACATTGACTTTTTACAAAACCTTGAGAAAAAGGAATGGAGTACGAATTGGGGCAACATGTCGACGGCAGAGTTCGTTTACAAAATGGGCTACAAGCATGGCTTCGAATATATTGAAAGATTCAACAAAGGATATTTCAGACGATACATACCACTCCATCGAGATCATCGGTGGCAACAAGACGGCATTGAAAAGACAATGCGAACGATTGGGGCATTGAATGTAAAATGCGATGAACTGTACGCCAGAGTCAAAGACTTCAATCGGAAGGAACCCAAATGGGACGATTCCGATGTGGAAAATTGGTTTAATGAAATGCAAGCAGATGCGTGGAAATTCCTATCTCAAAGGGTAGGCCCACCAAGCATGCTCTATCGAGAAAGTCACAGCACAATGGCTTACAGTAGCCAGATTCCGATGTATTACGACACTTGGAATGTTGAATTGGTTGAGAAGGACAACGAATGGCCAGTATTGACATTTGAAAAACAACCCGACATGGAGGAGGACTGAACATGACATCAATGCAAAACGCAAGATGGAGAGCCGAATGGGACTGGATAGAAGGACCTGAAGGCGTAAGGGTATTTTCATACGAAGAGATGAAAAAAATAGGGAAATCGCAGCACGACTACTTGAAATGGTTAGGTAAAGATGAAAAAAAGGGAATGGAGCGTTGGACGAAAATAATTCGTCTCGAACGAGGACAAACATGGACCTATTTTGATATGTCCGGAAAAACGACTTGGCGAAGAATCACTTGAGCCAACTGAACATGCAACAAGGTTGTTTGGTATGAATAAATACCGTTTTGAACTGAGGTGTCTGTTTGATGACACCATATTTGTGTGGCCTCCAGAGGAAGAGCCACCGATTGAAGCAGAGAGTGATGATGAAGCACTCAGGAGTCGGGCGATAATGTGTCCCGGAGATCCAGATAACATGATTCCGCCGCATGTGGAATTCAGCAACCAAATGATGATAGAGCCGAGGGATAGTGTCGAGGTAATCAACACTTACATTGAGAGTGAACCATGATGATCGCTAAAACAATCCCGAGAACTTTCTCAGTGCGATGCAAAACATGCCGCAGTTTCGGCACTATGGCTCGAAAAGAGCCAATTAGAAGATGTAGCAAAGGGCGCATAATTGTTCAATTTATGTGTTATTGCCAAAACCCTAAAGCGGATTTGACAAATCCCTACTGAACATGGACGAAATAATCCTGAAGGAAGGGACCTATGCAACATTGGATAGGACCACTGTGGAAGTTGGAGGAATGAGAGCAGTAGCGTGCGACGATTACGCTGAAGGCTTTGGACAATTCTTGGAGATAAAGAGCAAGGGTGAATTTTGCGCTATGCTTTACAGGCTTTACGATTACGGTTTAGCCCATCACCTGCGAGGTATGATGGAAGAAGAATGTGTTTGGAAAATCCACTTGGATGAACCAAGCGACTACATCAAAAACGGACTTCATGTCAAACTTGAAGAACTAAGAGAAGGTCAAGATTACATCACACTTGGGAAAGGCAAGGACTACGCCAAGGAAGCAGCAGTGTTGTACACTGCCTTGAGCCGGATATACGGGGCTGACAATGAACAACTTGATGATGCAAGAGAAAACGCTTTTGCAGCACTTTCGGAGGTTTCAAATGACTTCCGAAACGAGTTTGTATCTCTCGCCTACAAAGAAGATGACGAACCGACCATTTACCATAAAATGGAGCCAGCATATGTTGAATTCTACGAAATCGACAAGAAAACAAGGCGAGCCATATCATGGAGAGGGACCGTAGACGAGATCATAAGCGAACAAATAGAACTTTACAGCGACCGGAACCCAGATTGGGAATGGGCTAATACGGTGTCACACATAAGAGGCCAGCCGAATTGGGAAAGCATGATGATTGAACTTGTAAGGTTGATGGAATCCGATGGAACATACAACTGCGCATGGAACGCAGGCGAAAACTGAACATGGCCGAAGAAGATGAAGAAATCGAAGCAACACAGGCGGCAATGTCTACAATACTCCAGAAGATGGAGCTTGCAGACAAAGCATTCTGTGATGAAGTGCGACAAGCCGGTGCGAATTATTTTGTAGAATTTGCAAGAGAATATTTCAGTGAATACATGAGGCAGGTGCCAACTCCTTTTGGAGACATCATTTGTGAACCATCACCGGAAACCAAGGGTGCAGACCGATATGGGCCAGCACGAAAAAGAATACCCGGCGCAGTAAGCGTCGGCGTAGTGGATTTTACAAAAGTCGAAGTACAAACCTGTATTCGTCTTTCAAACATACACCTTGAATAGAACAGGAAGTAAGATTCATGTACAGAATGCTTCTACGAGTAATTCCATGAAGACCGAAAGACTACGAAACAAGATTATCAAGTTCTTGCAAGAGAATGGACCGCAGGACAGTGCGAAAATATTGGACCATCTTAACGATGTAACCAAATGGGGTTCAACTCCATCGCAAGTTGGCAACATTCTATCAAAAAACAAGGACTTTACAAAAGTAGGAAGCACCTACAGAAAGGGAATTCTAAGCGGATCATACGAAATTGCAGTATGGGCCCTCAAAGACTGAACATGGCTACGACCAAGAAACGAATAGTGAAAATTGCGAAAGAGGTTCTAAGAAAAGAGCCCATGCCCGCAAATACAATTGCGGAAGTTGTAAGCAAATTGACAAAAGACGGCGTTTCCACAGCCCGCATGAATGGGCTGCTTAGGAAAAACAGTGACTTTGAAAAAGTTCCAGAAACCGCAGAGCCGATACTTTGGCGAATCAAGCAAAATCTTGATGCCGCTGAGACGAGTGGGGTAGAGTGAGCGAAATGTTGTTTATCATCACAAGAAGACTTACTGGAATTGGGATTGCTCTTGCAGCGATCATCTATTGGGGCGCGAAATACCTTGAATATGATTTGCCGGATTTTGACATACCGAACTGGATGCACTCGCCCGCCTTCTGGGGGGCAATGGCTTTGGTTGGTATTTGGGCATGGATGCCTATATTGGCGCCTGTCGGCAACAAAGAAGTGTCACTGGCACAAGAGATGCCAAGACAATTTCAATCTCCAGAACAGATAGAAAATGAACCATTTCAAATGAACGGAATGTGGGTCATAATATGGAACGGACAATACATGGTATGGGATGAGCAAACAAATCAGTGGGCTCCTTACCGTGGATAATCCTTATCTTCTCTTGACATTGATTACTGAACATTGATATGGTTGACGGTAATGATTTGAACTGGACGGGGGGCACCTCCTCTGGGTTAGTTCACTTTCATGACTTCACCTGAAGGAGCCGGGGGGCTCCTTCTCCCTCGTCCACCAAAACTAAACATGCCTCTTACATTGAAAGGAAGGTTAGTGAATTCATTAAACCACGAAACGATTCTCAAGGATCTGCACAGTGGAATGAAATACGATGAAGTTGGAGCCAAGCATAATTGTTCAAAAGGAACAGTTTGGCGGATTGCCAGTCATTACGACCGGCTGAAATACAAAAAAAGTGGACTCAAAGATTTGAGCAAAAGTGAAACTGGAAGGAGACACGGTTGGGCTTGTGGAAGACCAATGGCCAAATACCGTGGCGCTTATCCTGGAGGTTTCTTGAAAAGACTCGACAAACTCTTGGGAATACAAGAAGAACACAAGGTATTACACTTGTTTTCCGGTTCTATCAAAGACCGAGAAAACGAAGATACCATGGACATACAAAAAGAAAACAACCCTACATTCGTTGCTGACGCACGAGGAGAGTTTCCAATGAAAGACAACCAATACGATGTCCTCATTGTTGACCCTCCCTACGACATGCAAACAAATAATGGCGTTAAAATCGATTACAGCGACAAACTTTGGAAAACAGAGTTCATACGCCCATACGCTTGGGTGAAAGAAGCTGTGCGAGTTTTGAAACCGGGCGGGTATCTGTGCATACTCCACCACCTAATTTACAAAACCCCCAAAAGCACTCGAAGAGCAATGACGGTCTCAGTAACATGCGGGCCCAATACTCGAGTTAGAGGGTTGAGTATTTTTGAAAAATTAGAACAGAAAATGGGAGGACTAATCGCCTCTCTCAACGATCACAATATTGGTGATACTGAACATGGAACTACTTGAAATAGACTCGTATGAGGAAATTTTGGACTCCAGCGACAGGAGTATCGTCCACATACGGACATACGCCTTTGGTGGAAGAGTGTACAAGGGGTATTTCAACCGCACAAACGGGCGGCAAGTGATGTACGACAACGATGCTTACCTGCAAGTCCTAACGGATACAGGTTGGTCTTTTCTTGAAGGATATTGGACCGCACGGATATGGATAGAAAAACAGCCAAGTATGTACGGTACTTGGGAAGAAAGTAAGGATCACGCAGAGAGATTTTTTGAATTGATGAAGGAAAGAATTGCTTTTTATCACGGCTTAACAAAATCGGCGTACAAGAAGGCGACTGTAATGAGCTGTATTTCAAAGGGTGAATGGACTGCTTCTGTAGGAAACGGGAAACCCTATCACTGGTACGAACAGCGAATTTACAGTTATGGTGGGGGATTTATCCGAGCCATCTTTTCGAAGGAAGAAAAATACATGGCTCCTGACATGACCATAGAGAAATGGTACGGATCAGGTTGGGCGACCATTGAAGGCCCGCATAGCATGAAAAGGTATGCGGAGACATTCAACGAACACGGCCATAGGAAATACCCGAAAGAGCATTTCTTTGAAACTGTTGAGAAAAGGATTGAGCAGATTTACTGCAGAACTGAACATGGGTTTGATTAGCGCGATAAGCGAAGCGAACGGAAAGGAAGAAACAACAACAGATTGGTCTTTTACAACATCAGGGAAATCCTTGATGGCATTTGTAGATGATCTTATGGTGGTTGCGGAAGAAGCGAAATTAGAATTACTGGCAAATGGAATATCCGCTAAGGCAGTGGACGCCAGCCATGTAATGATGATGTCGACAACTATTGGAAACGGTAAAGAAACCGGCTTAACAGCCGGTATTGAATTAAGTGACTTGAGAAAGACCTTAATCGGCCACATTAAGACTGACAAACTAAAAGTGACTCTGTCTTACAACAATGATGGAATGATGGAGGTAGATTTAGGAGACGGAACGACATTCTCATTGAGGTGTCTGGATGAAACCAAATTAACAAGTCCAAATTTTCCTAAGAATTTGAATTTTTCCACCTCGGTTGAGGTTGAAGGAAAAAAGGCACAACTTGCAATGACTCGAGTACATCGAGTAAGATACTCCTATCTTACTGAATTAACCATTAGTAAAGATTTAGCAGTATTCAAGGGAATGAGTGATAATAAATCACGAACAATAAAGACAAAGATTGCTGGAAAAACACGAGACAAGAAAACCAGCAAAGCAGTTTACTCTGTATCTTATCTTTACCCACTATTCAAAGCGTGGGGTAAATCAAGTTCAATCGAAATGAAAAGCGGCAACGATTATCCGTTGCAATGCGTGAAAAAAATCACGATACATGGAGTTGATATTGAATCACAGGCGTTTTTGGCACCAAGGGTTGACCCCGATGGCCAATACTGAACATGACACAAGATAAAACTTGGAGGGTTTTGGATTTGTACTGCTGCTCGGGAGGATCGGCTAAAGGGTATGAGTTAGGAGGCTTCACCGAAATAATAGGTGTAGATAATGTGAGAAAGAAAGAGTATCCTTACTTTTTGATTAAAGCCGACATTGAAGACTTCATATTTGAGAAACCGGTTGAATGGTTTGAGTCGTTTGACTTGATTCATGCATCCCCACCCTGTCAGCACCATTCCAAAACAAAGCACCTTGCAATTGCGCAGGGTAATGTGCCATGCGACATAGATCATCTACCGATGATGAGGCAATTTCTAAAATCACTTGATGTAGAATATGTGATTGAAAATGTGCCGGAAGCATGGAGCGAGGAACAAAGGCGAAACATGCCCTTTTCCTGTGGAAGCCACTTCGAACTCGGTGTTCAAAGACATCGATACTTTGAGGCAAGTTTTCCGATTGAGCAGTTGAAGTGTAATCACATGACGACAGCATGGCCTATTGGCCCTAAGGGGAAACCCAAACCAATAGGAGTCTATGGCTCAAAGAATGATAGAATCAAAGGAATGTGCCACAAGACTGGAAAAATGCAAACAGGCGGCTGGACCGCTAAAGATGTACCAGAGGCACAAAAAGCGATGGGGATTGAACACATATCCCAATGGAGAAACTTATGTCAAGCATTGCCCCCGAAGTATACGGAGCATGTTGCAAAATGCTTCTTCAAACATATGGAAAGCAAAACCTCGCTACAAAGAGAAGTTGTAAAAACTGAACATGTCTAATTGGGAAGACGAAGAGGATTCGCCTGATGAAATGCGGAAACTTTTGGAAATTGAAACCCTCTCTTTCGAAGAGAGAGAAGAATTAGAATGGGAATTGGCTCACATTCGAGATGGCGACGACTACTGTAAAACATGTCAAGCGCATGGAGAGAATTGCGAAGGCAAAAGTGGATATTCGCCCAAACAACTTCGAGCGACAGAGTCAGCTCTTGACAAACTGATAAGCGCTCAAGCAGAATTACGGCGAGTCAAAGTCGATTCACGAGCAATGAATGCTGCCGTAAAGGCAGCGAAGTTGGAATTTCAACGCATGGTAAATGTGAACAGATGCACATGCGACAAGGAATACGGAGAAGCCGACCCAGACTGTGTTGCCTGTTTGGATCAATACAGAAACGAAAGATACGGTCCTGACATACACAATGTAAATTGTGTTTGCAATGAATGCCGAGGATTCGGCGGATGGGACGGAAACTGAACATGACTTTGTTAGAACTTCTATTGGTTGAAATTAACCATGAATGCAAAATGTGCGGCAGGCCGTTAAGCGACCCGTTCTCACAAAAAGTCGGCTTTGGTCCTATTTGTTATGAAAAACATAGGCTTGCAAAATCAATCTTTGACCCGAGATACCACTGGCCTTTTTCAGAATCGCCCTATGTGTGTCCTAACTGTCGTAAAGAATTGACGACATTCGAAAGAACAGTCACCTATGTTTGTGAATGTGGAGCGAATATACTGAACATGTCATTGATTGATATTATCACACGACAGGATTTGACCTGTGCCAGTTTCTTTTCTGGCATCGGCGGAATGGACCGAGGGTTCAAAGAAGCAGGTTACCGAACTTTATGGGCAAATGAAGTAGATCCTCACCAAGCCAGCATTTTTAGGAGTAATTTTCCAAAGGTGCCTATGCTTGAGGAATCCATTCACCTTTTGTCCAGCAATGACTTGATGGACACTTATGGAGTTCCAGATGTGCTACACGGAGGTTTTCCATGTGTCACATACAGCAAGGCTGCTGGAATTCATGGTAAACGATGGACAGATACGAAACCAAAAACAAATTACAAGAAATACGCAGCAGATGGAGGGGATTTATTCCTTCACATGAGGCGAATGATTGGAGATATACAGCCTAAGGCTTTCTTAATTGAAAATGTCACGGACATGGCCGGTTGTAGGATTGTAATGGAGACGCTAAAAAACACACCATGCTCAATCTCTGGAAAGAGATTGGGACGGTACTACACATTTCACTTCGGTGAAGTGAACACAAAAGATTTCGGACTTGCACAAAATCGCAAGCGAATGTTTGTCGTAGGCTTGAACAAAGAAGCCGAACGACCCGTATTGGAGAAACAACCAATGCATATGAGGCACATTGTCGGTGAAATTCTTGAAGAAGAGCCCGATGTGGCCCCGCTGAACGGGGATGTAATGCCTCAATACATTCAAAACAGGATTGATGGGAAATACAGAGACAAACCCTCAATTAAAACAATAGATGAAAATTGCTTAGGCAACACTTGTGTTGCACACTACGCAGTTGATCAAAGCACAACTATGGTACAACGAGATGATGGGCGTCTGACGCCGTATTCAATCCGTGAGTATGCAAGACTGCAAGGCTTTGCCGACGATTTCATACTGCCTTCTTCAAAGAAGACATACCGTGGAATCGGGAATGCTGTTAGCGTTCCTGTAAGCAAGGCTTTTGCAACAAAGATTGCAGCCTTAGTCGACTGAACATGTCAGAATTATTAATTGATTTTGAAGGAAGGAAATACAGGATTATAGTGGAACATGACGAAAATCCACTTGATGTAAGAAAAGATTGCGACAATCTGGGAATCATGTATTGCTCTCACCCGGAGTACAACTTGGGGGACGAGCAAGTGAATGCTGTAGACAAGCAAATGGCAGAGGAATTGTGCTGGGAAAAGCACAACAAGATGTCAAGCATGGGTGTTTTTGAGCAACTTGCAGAGCAAAATGAAGCAGTCGTATGGTTGCCTCTAAGTCTTTATGACCACGGCGGATTGACGATGTCCGTTGGTGATTCGAAGAGTTGGGACATTGGCCCTGTTGGCATCATTTACACCACCAAAGAGAAAATGAAGATGATGGGGTGCGAAGATTGGAACGAAGAAAAATTGAAACAAAGTCTTGAGGCAGAAGTGAAAACTTACTCTCATACCTTGGAGGGAATCGTTTTCTGTTACTCTATTGAAATAGAAAAGGAGTATGAAGGTGAACTATGCTGTGAAAAGGCAAAAAAGCCCGCCCCAACATGGGAACATCATGATAGCTGTGGAAACTTTATTGGATTCCCTGATGAAAGTAGAATTGCAATTGAAATGGCAGGGGCACTCGGACTCTATGATCGTGATGCGGGAACAATCCCGCTTCCATTGAAGAATAAAGAAGCAGAGAAAATCTTTGAGCAATTGAAGGACCTCTATTGAACTGAACATGGAAGAGGAAGCAAAACCTATTGCGGAATTGGACGAGGTCTCTCTATTCAGAGAGAATAGGGAACTAAAAAAAGAAGTCAAACGACTAAGGATGGTTGTCGCTAAACTGGAAGACGCCAGAATTGAAAATGTTGGTATCCACGAGAGACCAGCACTTTTTACAGCAGTTGGAGAAATTTACCAGCAAAGATTGGATGACTTAAGGTCGGAGAAGTTAGAAGAGGAAGAGACTGAACATGGATGTATATTGTCCGAAATGTGGAGAACCATGTGATACAGGAGAATTCCTTTACATGGAGGAACAATGGGGTCAGAAAATTGACCCAGACGAGGCACGACGAAGATTTTTCAAATTGGGTTGTGGCCTTCTATTCTCTAACGGAGAAAAATTCTGTGGAGACGAGATGGATAAAAAGAAAGCAATACTGAGTGAAAAACGACTTCGAAGAGGAAATATTGACATCTTCATCAAGGCAAACGGGAACATAAAGGACGAAGCAATCGTTCAACACCCGATTGAAAGCAAAGATGTACCGATGGAAGACCTACGAATTGAATCGTGGTCGTTATCAGAAAGCATTCAAGATTTAGAGCAGTTGATTTACAAAGCATCTGCATCAGAAGCCCTTCACGATTTGTTGGGCGACGATCTTGACGGCATCGCATCGATGCTGGACTGAACATGGGATACCATACATATTTTGATGGAGCGTTCATGTTGGACACGCCGTTGAGTAAGGAACAAGTATTGTACTTGTCGGAATTCGCAGGTACGCGAAGAATGAAGCGAGATGTCGAAAGATACGAAAACAGCAGCCGTAGCAAAAATTACGAAACTGTCAATCTACCGATTGGCGAAGAAGGATGTTATGTTGCGGACAGAGCAGGTTTCACATACGGGGAACACAACACCCTCTGCTTATTGGAAAAATGGGAAGGACAAGCCTATTCGGGTATTCATCCGAATGTTTTGAGGGATGCTTACAACACCCCTCCTAAGGGACAGCCAGGGCTTTGGTGCCAATGGGCTCCAAATGAAGAAGGTACGGAAATAGCATGGGATGGAAGCGAAAAATTCTACGATTACGAAGAATGGATCAAATACATCATCGAACATTTCCTAAAACCATGGGGCAAATCCATAACTGGCGAAATCACCTTCAGTGGTGAAGAACCAACAGATAGAGGGATTTTGTTTGTGTCAGACAACGAAGTACAGAAAGTGTACGACCAGATCACAAACCCTGGGCCTGATTGGTCCAAGACTGAACATGAACAAAGCTTGCACGATTGAAGGCAAATGCCTTCGATGTAGTAAGGAACTGAAAGACTCAAAATCCCTCCAAACATTGGTCGGTCCAGAGTGCAGAGATAAGCACTGGATACAAGACCAAATGATCAAGACATGCGTTTTGATAAGGGATGGCGAAGGCCCACTTACGGAGTGGGAAAGAATTCAAGAAATAAACAGAGTTGCAGATGAAACATCAAGTGACATCGTATTTGAGTGCATTACTGGTTTGGAAAACGAACCATCGAGCGTACGAGGAAGACCACATTGGGACTACGATGTAAAAGTCAAAGTACAGACTAAAATGTGGATTAGATGTGACAGATTCATCACAGAACTCACCGAGAAATTAGAAAAAGCCCACCGCAAAACGGTTGAAATTTTACCGTTCATGTGTGTTGGCAAAACAGTTTTGCAAGAAGAACCGGACGCATTCCTTGCTTCCGGTGAAGTTGAAGAAGGACACACTTTTCGATGGAACGGATTGCAATTTTTGAAAGAAGTAGAAGGGGTACATTATGCATCGCCATTTTATCCCTCTCAAGGCGAAGTGATGCAAATAGATGCGCCAAACGGCAAATTCATTGCATTCAACGAAATGCCAATACGGCGAATGAAAGGATTGACACTGATATACGCAGACACTCCGGAAAATTGCTGGAGATCTGCCCGAAGTAGACACAAATATGGAGAAGCCTTGGATTACCCAGATGTACACATCCACGATGAATTGAGCGAAGAGTTTTACGAAATGCAAATTTATCACAACATGGACATTTTCGATGATGCTGAATTAGGACGCATGAGTGGCCTCTTCGACCTCAACAAAGAACTTTGTCTCGGAAAACCGTATGACGAATACTCCGGTTTACTAAGAGAATTGGTTAAAGATGTGGCTTCACATTGGAACAATTGGGTTTATTGTGTCCGTCATCAATGGGACGACTGGGAACAGAGCGTAGATTTCGCATGTCATAAAATGGACTCCTTCAGAGACGAGTTACTGATCTCAATCACACAAGGGATAACGGCATTGTGGAAACCGATGCCAAAGGAGAACAAATTCGACATAGAGAACGAATTTACCGGCGGCGGTTTGAATATCGACAACCATGAACTTTGGACCGAAATGTCCGATTATGATGGATTTGGAATTTCGGATAAACACAAAATATTTCGGAATATCAACAACTGAACACCTGCTACGAAGAAGTCCGTAGCAGGCTTTTTTGCGGCCCTCATGAAAAGAGGGTCGCTTTTTTTTGGCCTTGATGAAAGAAGGGTCACCTTGAAACGGCAGAAGCCTTTAGCAGTACCATGCCTATGAATTGGAATGAGTTCCGAAAAGCCCACAAAGGTACTGACAAAAAAGAAATCTCAAGACTTTGGAAATTATACAAAAACGGTGAATATGAACATACCGGAGGTTCCGAATTGTTGATTGACCCCAATCATGGGCACGATTTACAATATATTGCAGAAGCCGAAGAAGAAATGAAAAGAGATGAGAAAGAACAAAAATTCCTTAACAAACTCAACAAAAAACAATCGCAGACCGGATTGCGCTCCATTACTCACTGGTGACTCAAACGGCTAAATCGTTTGCATTCAAAAGGGAAAACAATTCTTTTCGTGCTAATTTCCAATCATCAAGCAGAAGCAAGAACTGTTCGTCTTGATACATTTCATCTGCCATTTCTTTGATTAACGCACCAAGACCAAACTCATCGTTTCCTGCGTCGTCAAGATAGGCTTGAATCGATTCTGGCGTATTTGTCCAATCCCTGCCTATCTTTTCGTTCGAATATGAATTGACGGCAGAAACGGCACTTGCCAATCTATTTTTCAAATCAAACAGATCCAAAGTAGGCACATCAGCGAATTTTCCACTGTCGGCACCGCCAAGGGTCCCGAATCGTTCAGGTTGACCGCTTATTTGTGCAGAGATGGGATGTGACAAATCATCGACTACACCGATGGGTGCTGCGCCAAGTAATACCTGCGTCTGTCGTTCGTAAGCTTGAGCGAGAACACTGGAATAAGACACGATCTTGCCATCAACAATCTCGCTTCGTCGCCCTTTATTTGCAGCGACCCCAGAAACAGAAGCGGAACCAGCCCGTGCGTTAGACGCCGTGATTCCGCTGCAAAGGCTATCTGCAAGCAAAAGATAGTGCTTGTAGTGGACAGGAGAAGAATTGCCCGCCATAGCAATTGTGTCGCCATTACCTTGAGAATTAAACAAATTGTGCGCCAGTTGAGTTCGAGCAGCCTCTATGCCCAAAACATACTCTACTTGCTTCATGTCACTTGTTGTAGTGCGGTTGAAATCCAAGAATTCAGATAGCGAAGCCGTCAAGAAGTGACCCTTGAAATTATTCATGCGGCCATCATCTACATCCTTGTAATTCATCAAAATGTAATATTCATCTTCAACAGGATCATTCACGACTCTTCCGCCATGGAGGAATGCAAGAGGGTAATCCGAATTCTGTCCTTTACGACTGGCACCAGGGTATGTAACAAAGTCCAAGTCCTCGGGAAATACAGTATCATCCTTCAATTCACCCACATGTCCTGCGATGTCAATCTGCCGATTCAATTCCTCGAACTTGTAGTCCTTGAGGAAACCAACATGGTCGTAGTCATAATCGCCTAACAAATGGTCTTTGGGCTGAATCAAGTCTTGATAATCTTCGTACTTTGGCCCGAAATTGTATTGCACAACTGAGGTTTGCACATTATACCACCCCATGTGGCAATTACTGCACCTTCTATGGATGCGTCCCAATTCAGCGATTTCAAAATCATAACGGTCAGAGGTGGACATATCTATTTCAAT
>Ga0222717_10002299_pt1 | contig 14877 bp, 21 predicted proteins | sample C33_18DmetaG_FD_165053 | JGI IMG/M metagenome (GOLD analysis project Ga0222717, IMG submission 165053) | Estuarine water microbial communities from San Francisco Bay, California, United States - C33_18D | ecosystem: Environmental > Aquatic > Marine > Unclassified | place: USA: California...
AAACATTGACACAGTAAATGCCAATGAGTTCAAGCGTTGCTTTAGTCCTGTACCAGAAACCTTTAGAGGTAAACCATCTGGTAACATGGTACTAAACGACAACTGTAAATTCTGTGACTACCGTTTCTCATGCTACAACATTGAGGAGCTACCGTCAAAGGTATCACAAGCACGTACTAAACCCATTGTAGCGTACATCAAAGAAGGAGCATGACCTATGAAGGCATCTCAATTTTCTGCCGCCATGAAGCATGGGTATAGGAGTGGACTTGAGCTTCGCACTAAAGACTACCTTGTAGAACACAATATTAAATTCAAGTACGAGAAGGTAAAGATAGAGTGGGAAGACCTCATGTACCGTACATATACTCCAGACTTTGTATTGGGTAACGGTATTATAATTGAGACAAAGGGGTTGTTTACTGCAGACGATAGACGTAAGCATTTAGCTGTTAAGGAGCAGCACCCCAAGCTGGATATACGTTTTGTATTTACCAGTAGTAAACGTAAATTGAGTAAGGGTGCTAAAACTACCTATGGACAATGGTGTGAGAAGAATGGTATACAGTATAGTGACCGCATCATTCCAGAAGATTGGTTGCATGAGAAGGGCAAAGACATGCACCCTATGCTGATACACTGCCCATACAAGAAAGTTAAAAGGAGACAGAAAAAATGAATGAGGATGAAAACCTTCCCGTGTTTGTAGACTTTGACGCCAATGATTACATCATTCGTTTGTCTCCGTTCTTGGATGAACGTGGTGACTGGACGGGGGAGTTACTGGTAGGCAGTGTTACTACCGGAGAGAACACCATGTCAGACGAAGATCACTACAGCCTAATGAAGCTATCGCAGCTTGTGTGTGCTGCAGTACCCGCTTTGGAGGAACACGAAAGTGTTCGTACCATACTATCAAACATAGCTGAAGATACTTTGCAGGATGAAGCAGAAAAGGAAAAGGTAGAACCCAAGGTTAAAGAGGTAACAGAAAATGTCATACGTGTTAATTTTTAATACAGGAGAATACTGATATGATAGTTAAAGTATTTCTTACGTTAGACATAGACGAAGAAGACTATCCAATGCCAACAGACGGAGCCGTTACGGAAGAAGTCGAGAGTGTACTACACGAGCTTATCTTTGACGTAGATGGGTGGAACATTAAAACAGTAAAAACAATATCGGAGTAATGTAATATGAGCAATCAATTACCAACAGACTATCAAGCATTCATCCACAAATCACGCTACGCTAAGTACTTTGATGGCAAGGGGCGTGAGTCATGGGGTGAAACAGTAGGCCGCTACATGGATAATGTAGTACGCCGTTCCGTTAAGGTAGAGAATAGTTACATTGACAGCATTGAGCAAGCTATCCTTGGTCAAGAGATCATGCCATCTATGAGGGCCATGATGACAGCTGGCCCCGCACTAGATCGTGACAACACTGCAGGGTACAACTGTAGTTACTTGCCTGTCGATGATCCCAAATCATTCGATGAAGCTATGTACATCCTTCTCTGTGGCACTGGCGTAGGTTTCAGTGTAGAGCGTCAGTTCATCAGCAAGCTTCCAGAAGTGCCAGAGTTGTTCCAGAGTGAAACGGTCGTTGTCGTTAAGGACAGTAAGGAAGGTTGGGCTAAAGGTTTCCGTCAAGTTCTTGCGCTCCTATGGGCTGGTGAAATCCCTAAATGGGACGTGTCACAGGTACGCCCTGCAGGTGCAAGGCTAAAGACATTTGGTGGTAGGGCATCAGGCCCAGCACCTCTCGTAGAGTTGTTCAACTTCGCTGTGTCTACATTCAAGGCTGCACAAGGACGTAAGCTATCCTCTATGGAATGTCACGACTTGATGTGCTTCATTGGGCAGATCGTTGTTGTAGGCGGTGTACGCCGTTCAGCTATGATCTCACTGTCTAACTTGTCAGATGACCGTATGCGTCACGCTAAGTCAGGTCAGTGGTGGGAGACAGCAGGTCACCGTGCTTTGGCTAACAACTCCGTAGCGTACACAGAGAAGCCAGACATGGAAACATTCATGCGTGAATGGCTGTCTCTGGTCGAGTCTAAGTCTGGTGAGCGTGGTATCTTCAATCGTGAAGCATCCAAGAAGCAAGCAGCTAAGTTTGGTAGACGTGATCCTAACTATGAGTTCGGTACAAACCCTTGTTCTGAAATAATTTTACGTCCATATCAGTTTTGTAACCTAACGGAGTGTGTTGTACGAGCAACGGACACGTTGCAAGACCTTGAGCGTAAGGTTAAACTTGCTACTATCTTGGGTACTATTCAGTCTACCATGATTAAGTTCCCCTACCTACGTAAGGTATGGCAGAACAACACCGCAGAAGAGCGGTTGCTTGGTGTGTCTATGACAGGCATTATGGACAACCCACTTATGACTAACTCTAACAAAGGATTGGATAAGACCCTTGAGCATTTACGTTCTATCGCTGTCGCTACTAACGCTGAGTGGGCTGAATTGCTTGGCATCCCTGCTTCTGCTTCTATCAGCTGCGTTAAACCTTCCGGTACGGTATCACAGTTGGTTGACTCCGCTTCTGGTATCCATGCTCGTCACAGCCCCTATTATATTCGGACTGTCCGTGGCGATAACAAAGACCCTCTGACAAACTTCATGATTGACCAAGGTATTCCTAATGAGCCTTGTGTTATGAAGCCTGACTCCACTGTGGTGTTTAGCTTCCCTGTTATGTCACCCACACAGGCAGTCACACGCAACGATATGACAGCCGTAGAGCAGCTTCAGCTGTGGTTGACCTATCAGCGCCACTGGTGCGAACATAAGCCATCCGTGACTATCTCAGTACGTGATGGTGAGTGGATGGAAGTGGGTGCATTTGTGTACAAACACTTTGATGAAATGTCAGGTGTGTCATTCTTGCCACACTCGGATCATACTTACCAGCAAGCACCCTATCAGGACTGCACTAAAGAAGAGTATGAAGAGATGCTTACCAAGATGCCTAGCAGCATTGATTGGGAACTTCTTAATGAATACGAAAACGAAGACAACACAGTGTCTATGCAGACAATGGCTTGCTCCGGTGACAGTTGTGAAATAGTAGACCTAGTGTAATGTGGGTCATACTAGGAAGGACACAATGCAACTTCTGTGATAGTGCAAAAGCACTATTGCAGGGTGCAAATAAACAGTACACTTACTATACTTTAGATGATCCAAGTAGTAAATGGCTGTTGACATTGGTTAAGAAGGCGGGTTATACTACCGTTCCACAGATATTCAACAATCAAGGGAACTATATTGGTGGTTACACAGAACTAAAACAACACTTAGAGGAGATTGAACATGGCAAAACTGACACTTGATGATGTAGAATATGAAACGGATGACTTCACAGAGGAACAAAACAAACTACTCCAAGAGATACAATACAACAATCGTATTCAAGCCGACATGGGCTACAAGTTGCAAGGCTTACGTAGTATGTCGGATTCTCTGGTGGCTGCATTGAAGCAGTCACTTACAACGGAAACAGAACAACCAGAATCGGAGTAACTCCAATGGCGTACAGAAAACCTTTCTCCAAAAATCTTTATGGCAAGTACGATGGTGTAGCTAAGGATACACTAATCAATCACCTACTCAAGGATGGTCATATACTGGTAGACAGTACTGAAGCCTATGATGCTGACGTAGTGACAGAGAAGCTAGGTGAGAAACACTACAGCGAAGCGGAAGTAAAGACTGCATGGAAGGGTGATTGGCCTACCAATTGGGCCGAGATACGTATACCAGAACGCAAAAAGAAGCTACTGTCAAAGCACGGTAACAACCTAAAGTTCTACATCTTCAGTGGTGATATGACTAAGGCTTGGTGCATTGACAGTAGCCTACTAACGGATGACAAACTACGTGAGGCACAAGGACGTAACATCTATGCAGGTGAACAGTTCTATCACGTGCCATATAAAGAGGCGGAGTTAATCAACGTAGCATGAGGAGTAATACTTATGAAGATTCGTACAAGAGAACAACGTGGACTAGGTAAATATGATGCACCTCTAAAGGTACAGCAGACAATGGGTTACAATAGTTTTAAAAGAGGTGACCGTGTTAACCCGTATCCTGAAGATACTATGCAGTACCGTGAATGGAATAGGGGCTACAACAAAGCCTACTATGACAACTTAAACTGGGTAAGGAAATATGAAACTAGAGCAAGAGGTAGAACAGTTTTTAAAGGAGAAGTACAGCATGTCGGATTTTAATTCATATCAACGTAGCGCATCCAAAACCGCCATTTATCCAGATGAACATCGTATCCTGTACCCTGCGTTGGGTCTTGCAGGTGAAGCGGGTGAGGTAGCCAACAAGGTAAAGAAACTTGTACGTGATGGGCCAGACAATAGACCCGATACATGGAGAGAGGATATTGCAAGTGAGATCGGTGATGTGTTGTGGTACTGTGCTGCACTCGCTACTGACCTCAACCTTACTCTGGGTATGATTGCCAGCCAGAACGAAATCAAACTGTCGAGGCGAAAAGAACAGGGTACAATTGGTGGTAGTGGCGACACACGATAGTGTAACAAAGTTAACGATAGACAAAAATAAAGGGGGCTTAGTTGCCCCCTCTCTTTATTTGTAACCTTCTCTGTAGGCTTTCGCTATCTCTACAAGAATCCTTAAATCTTTGGTATCCGTAGCATCAGGGTCTCTACCGTACCTATCTACAAAGTCCGTTGTAGCTAACCTCCGGTACTCTGGAGTAGTCCTACGGTAGCTGGTCATCGCCCTAGCGTAATCGCTACCTTGTGACAATGCACCCTCACGTATTTGAGATTTAAAGGAACGTAACTGTGCATTAATAAGTGGACGAAGTTTGTTACTAACAAATTCATCTTCTGTAAATGTATCTTTTACTTTGTCACTAGCATTTATGTACTCATTACGTAGCTTAGGTTCTCTATTCTGTGCTATGTCAGTTAGAGTAGACATGTAACCATTTATCAATTGCTGCTCAAAGCGTTTAATACTTGGTACTTTGCTACGACTGCCCATATCCTTCCAGCTAAAACCTAATCTCTTTAGGTACTCACCCTCTTCGTCTGGTTTATCTGTAATGGTTAGGCCACCAAACTTCATCCAAGGATACAGTCGCTCTTTACCTTCAGAGTAAAATGGATACTCTTTCCGTGGCGCTGCAGCTTCTTCTTCTGGAGATACACCTATACCACGTTGTTTTAAACTACGAGTTATTTCTTTACCTAGTGTAGTAGAAAAGTCTAATGTAGGATCGGTAGATACATCTTTAAATTGCGTACCTCTAGCGCCTGTCGCACGTTCAAGGTCTATTATTTGACCTAAAGGTACTGCCCATGTGCCTAGATAATTACCAACCGTTCTACCCAAAAGCCTACCTGAAGCTTCCCCAGCGGTTAAGTCAGTAGAGTCTGCAAGTTGCGCAACTTCCTCCAGAATAGAATTACCTACACCAGAACGAAAGTTACTACCAGTAAATAGTTCTATAAACTCTTGAGCATCAAACTTTTCTTCAAACGTACCATCAATCATACGCTTAGTTTGTTCTCCTAAATACTGAAACTGTGCCATAGGATATACAGCAGTAGTATCCATCTGTGCGTCTTCTCCAACAGATACTTGCTCAAAGTCAGCTGGCGCATCGTCAGATGTACGATACATATACGCTGCACCTACTGCAGCCATACCCATCATGTTACGTGTGATACGCTGCCTATCCTTGGTAGTCAGGGGACCACCACCTACTCGTCCACCTGTAACTAAACTAGTCATCTTACGTGTGAGCGGTATAGAAGCGCCTCCAGCGTACTGACCCATGAGTTCCATACTGTTAAACATGAACCTTGGAAAAGGCATTACAACAGTTAAACCGTTACGTGTAATAAAGCTAGACGTAGAACGGAAAACATCAATCTCTGGTTGCTTTGCATACGTAACATCCAGTGCTTTATTAACAGCTTCATCTACTAAAGCGGTAAAACTTGGAGCATCCTTTGGTTTTACAGATGATGCATCATTAAGTAGGTCATTTAGTTTGCCAGCATTTAAAGTATCTATCAAATCAATGTCGTACTCACGGCGTACTATTCTCTGTAATTCACCAAAATATTGACCACGGCGTATTAGATACTCTTGCCATCTGTTAGGAGTGTTTAAAAAACTAACTACGTCTTCAGTTTCAGACAGAATATTATCTACAACACTACCTGTTCCCCTGCCTGTCATCTTTTGTATTTCATTAATGTTGTTATACATACTGTCAAACTGTTTAGCCATACTAGGCTGTTCAAGTATTAAATCACCGTATCCTTGCGCAATATCTGGGCGAGAAAACATATAGCCCATATTAGCGAAGCTATCTTTCCAATTCTCTCGTGCAAATAAACGCTTACCGCCCGCCATAATACCGGCATCAGATGCGTGATATATGGCATCGTCCATTACGTTACCCAAGCTCTCCAAGGGAGCACGTATACCACCCGACATTAAGTTACGTGATGCCGTTGCAACTTGTGATACGAGGCCGCCCCTACGAATATTCTCAACACGCATCACAAACTGGCGGAATGTGTTGGCATCCCTTGCGGCACGTTTAGCTGCGTCTGCATCGGCTACATTTTTAGGTTTCATCCTGCCTAGTTGAGACAATTTACCTAATGCTTTACCTGCCTGTGATCCTGAACCAACAATTGTAAGTACATAGTCCTCAAAAGACAGACCATAGTTATTCAACTCATCTAACAAGTCCTGTGGTGGTACAAGTTTTTTATTTACAGTTAGTTCAAACAAGTTATCTATAACACGTTTATCAGGATTCCAATCATCAGGAAATCTATCTTTGTAGTCTGCTGCAATAGCCACAATACCATCAAATTTTTCAGGCTTTAGTATTGGTGTAGTCAGCATATCACTACCGAGATTTAGTTCAAACAAACCACCGTCACGTTCCGTTATCTCTTCTGCAGTTTCCACACCTGCTTGACGGGCTAGGTCGGAGTCTAACTCTAAATCATCACCCCTTTGAACAGATATTGTTTTACCTGTCATATCCTCAAACTGGGTAATTAAATCATTGGCAATGTTACGATTCTCTGAAGCTACCTTAGCGGCTCGTTCCTGTGCCTCAAGGCTACTTTGCATAGTTGCAAGCCTAGCGCCACCCGGATTATTTCTTTGGGCTAAAGCTAAATTTTTGTCGGCAGTTTTTACTTCCCTTACCAGTGATTTGGCATCAATACGTACACCCCTAGAAACCGCTGTATTAATAGCACCTTGTATATTCCCTAGTACAGGAACTGTTTCTAAAAATTCACCAGCGGCACCTGCCCCATCGGCAATAAACTCCGCAAGCTCAGAAGGATCATCTACTTTGTAACGTCCCAACGTAACTGCATTAGACAGTATATCAAAAGCACGTTTGTCATACTCATAAAGAGAGTTAAAACCAGATTCCATTGAGTCTACAGTAATAGCACCCGCCTTATTAAAAAAGTTGCCCATACCTAATAGCCAACTTGTAGGTAACTTAGACATAGCTAAGTCCATAAAGTTAGCGTTTCGCATGTTATTGCCAGTTGCTATATCTTTGGAAATAGTATCTTCAAAAGTCTCACGATCTTCCGGTGAAAGACTGTCAAGATATTCTTGCATTGTAGCAATATCATCTTTAGCTTCAGCTATCCGCTCACCCTCTTTGTACTCGTAAACAGGTTCTATAAAATCTGTTTCGTCATACGCCTTTGGCAACATAGGATCGTAGTTATTTTCAGGTACAACAGCAGGTGGCGTTACTGCCGCACCTTCTTGTGGCTCTACTTCAGAGGTAGTATCACTAGTATTTAAAAAGTCCATAACGGAACTAGCACTAACATCAGTAGATGTTTGCGGCGTTACTTCTACAATTTCAGTAGTCTCTTCCTCTGAGCTACTAGTATTTAGAAAGTCTAGTATACTATTTTTATCTACCATTTTAAGAACTAACCACCAGACACTTCAATAAAGGGCATACCTGTTTTGTAGTCAGGTATACCTGTATATACAACTATTCGTGGCACACCTGTTTCTGTAGTTATTTGAACTACTTGACCAGCTTTGTATTTACCATCCGCCGTTGCTGTAGCAAATTCGTCAGCGGTTTGTGCTAACGGAGTAGCCTCTGAAGCATAGGACTTTAGACCACTAATAGCCGTAGTACGAATAGCAGCTGCGGTATTCGCCATGTTAGGGTCTTGTATACCTAAGTTACGTTGGCTTAGTTCATAGGCAATTTGAACACTAGCAACATCTGCAAGGTGTTGGTTTCCATCATCTAAGTTTTCAATAGTATCATCAATGCCAAGTTTAAACCCATATTTAGTAAGAGCGCCTCTACGAATCTCAGACACGTTAGAACTGATAGTGCCTAAAGTAAAACTAGGTGTAGACGCACCTTCTTTTTCCCGCTCTGCCTCTTTCATTGTAGCTAAGTCAGCTAGTAATGCAGATTGTTCTGACTTTAAAGATTCTACATCAGTATCCTTTGTAGGACGGGCAAGTTTTTGTGAGATTACTGCTAGTCTGGCACTATAAGAAGTTTCTACTTTATCAGGTTCTGCGTAAAGGTTTTTCCAAACGTCCATGTTGATACCAAACTCACGTGACAATACACTGTCATCAGTCTTGGTACTAACTGCTTCTGATGTAGCCTCTAAACTACCGATCTGTGTTGGACCTGCCGCATCAATAGTACTGTTTAATACATCTTGATCAGACGTACCCATATCACCAGACACAGAGCCAAAGTTAAATATTGTGTTTGCATCAACCCCTTTAGATAAACCTTTTGTAGCTGCATCAATGGCAATTTGACCTGCGCCCTTACCATTGGCAGCAATCTGTGCTGCATTTTCGTCACTGTACCCAAGCATCTTTAGCGTACCGATCATCTCTTGCGCAAGAGCTTTTTCTTGATCACGCTTTGCTTGTTTTCTTAGACGTTGCTGAGTAGCAATCTGACGATTTTCATCAATCAGTTTTTCTGCACGTACACGATCTTCATCTAATCTTTCCGATAACTTGCCAGCAAAGCCAGCGCCAAATCCTGCTAAACTAAATGCCATTATGATCTCCTCGCCATAAGACCACCCGGACGTGGTTCGGTTTCTTTTATTTCTACAGGCTCTTCTTCTTTTTCTTCAAGTGCCTCTGGTAATTCTTTGCGCATTTTCTTTAAGGCAAGTGCAATTTTAGTATCACTAATCTTATCTTCATCAATACGCTGTTCAGTACCAAGATCGTAATCAATACCTGCATCGTCGCCTATGTACGCCAACATCTCAACAATTACGGGTGTTACAAGAATACCTACATCAATTGTGTGCATACCCTGCATAACACCTGCAGACTGCATAGAGTTAGCCATAGTAGTTAGTGGTATACCTAATTCCATGCTATCCAGTAGTGAGTCATATATATCATCGGATACAAGACGTGGAATGTAGAACTCTAACGCAGACTCTACTGTAGTATACTGAGGTGGGTTTTGCCAAGGTCTACTCCCGACTTCAGCAGTCATACCTTGACCGGGAATTGGGTAGTCTACATAAAGTTCTGATGGTTCAGCCATTGTTTATCTGCTTTCTTGCTTTACGAATATCTTTTACGTAGAGTTTAACTCTGTCCAATGGTGCGTTTGCAGTTGGCGTTTCTTTAGGTTGCGAGTTACGAGACAATAAACCCATACTTGCTACAGGCTTTGCCACATTTTCTTCTTCGTCCATAATACCTAAATTTGTATATGCCGTTAGTACAGGGTTAGTATTCATCTTTACTTCCTCTTATTAAAATATACCGCTTACAAAGTTAAGACCCTTACCCAACAGTGTATCACCACCCATAGGAGATGTAAACATTGTTGCTACAAGATTACCCCAACTAGCAGAAGTTTTAAAGTCTAAGTCTGCTTCAGCCACAGATGCATTTGCGTCTATTGCCAACTTAGCTTGTGTTAAATCTGAAATACGTTGCCGCTCATTTTCGGCACTATTCCATGCCCACTCCATACTATCTTGGTAGTATGACCAAAGATCATTATAGGCAGTGTTAGATATACCAAGAATAGAGGCTGCGTTTAATTCGTTAGCACGGTTGATAGCTGCAGTATCTGCAGTTGCAATTTGTCTACGCCAGTTTGCATTGTTTTGATCAATAACTAATCTGTTCTGTGCGTTAAACTGGTCACGCTGGTTCATCATCTCAGATGCAAACCTATCTTGAGCATTGACTTGACCTGCATTGAACTGGTTCTGTGCATTAGCTTGTGAAGCATTAAACTGTGATGCCTGTGTAGTTAGATTAGCAAAGAACTGATCAGTTTGATTTTGGCTCGTAGCATTAAACTGTGCAGCGGCGTTAGCGGCAGCTTGATCTGTAAACAGAGACTGCACTTGCTGTTGCGCTTTAAACATGCTAGTCTGTTGTTGATTGTTTAGATTAGCCATATCCATTTGTAGGAATGACTGTGCATTCATTACGGCAGCTTGTTGGCGATTGTTGAGGTTAGCCATGTCCATATTGGCTAATGCTGCAGCCTCGGACATTACAAGAGCTTGACGATTATTAAGATTAGAAAGGTTTACCGTGTTGGCATTACGACTATTTTCCAAAGCTACTTGTTGCTCTGCAGTAAAGTTCATATTGGCAATGTCGCTAATCTTACTTGCATTCATCACACGAGATTGAAAAGCTTGGTCAAACTCCATGCCCATAAATGTAGCACGTTGTTGTGCCGCAAGCATTGCACGTTGCTGACGGTTAGAAAGATTTTGTGACTCAAACTGAGCAAGTGTCTGTGCATCGGCGGAAGCAATAGGTAGTGATGCTTCCATAGCTGCCTGTATAATAGCCTGACCAGCCATAGATGATGCACCTAGCCCACGTGCAGACATAGTAGCTGTAGCGTTACGCATAGCACCTGCAGCCCATGCGGGTGTGTTACCGCCCTCAAACTGTTGCATTAAGCCTTCAAGTTGTCCTTGTACAGTAGCTTGTTTAGTAGGCGTAGCTTCAGCAGCTTGTACTTCTTCTGTAAACTTAACTGCAGTCTCAGCATTAGCCACACCACTTACAAGTTCACCCTCTTCAACTTTACGTTGTACAGGGTTATCCATAAGAATGGCTTTGCCTTGCGCAGCTTCAAGATCGGATACACTAGTTGAGGTAGCTTGCTCTGCATCTACAATAGCACGTGGATCAACTGAACCTTGTGCTGCAGTAGTCTGTGCAATTACATCACCTACCTTATCAGATACTTTTTCTGGCTCCATCAAGGCTGCATCAGTTGGGGTAGGGGCAGCGGCAGTAGCTGTAGTAGCTGTAGTGGTAGGTGTAATAATATCACCAGCTACCTGACCACTTGTAGGCGCTACAAATTGCTCCGGTGTAGCTACTGTACCTACAGGTTGAACTGTAGCACCGGGTAAAAGCGTAGGGGCTATAGCACGATTGGCTTGGAGTTCTGTAATAGAAGGAATAGATACTGTAGTATCTTCTTCTTCATCTGTTACAGCACCACCTTCGGCATACTTTTTTACGTAACCACCACTTGCCATTTGCATAGCTTTTTGTTGATACATATTCATAGTATTCATCTTGTCAGGGTTTTGACTTAGGTAGTCATTGAAACCATTCATGTCACCCTGATAGCCTAAATTACCTGCAATACGCTGCAGGGCATCTGGTTTAAATCCTTTGAATTGCATCATTCTTCTATCTTTCTATGTATTGTCATAAGACAAAGTATACTTACGTGTGTATTACGTGTCAATAGTAAATCTTTCATACCGCACTACTTTAGAGGATTAGCGACTAATTCATCATACGCATCCCATATATCGTCTATCTCTACTGCGTATGTATCCATCTTATCGGACATGCTATCCGTAATAGCTGTGCTCTTTTCAACTTGAGAGCGTAGGTTTAGTAGGGTTCTTTGTTGCTCTAAAATTGTAGCCATTTGAGTGCTAATCTGTGTTAGCTTAACACCTAGTTGCGCTACATTATTATCACCAATTGTTTGTTCAAGAGATTGAATACGTGATGTAGCATCTACTACTTCTTCAAACCCTGACTCAACGTCTAAGAAACGATTCAGTACATCGTAGCCCCAGTATGCACCGCCAGCTACGGCACTAAGAATAGGTAGTGCAAATAAGGCATGTGCAGCCTTAAACGAGTAACCACCTACTTTTAGTTCTGCATCACCCATTGTAGTTAATAGCCTCGTAGATTTCTTGCGCTGTTTTAGTATTGCCCGTCATGTAGCCATGAAATGAAATGTAAGCGTTAGACTGCTCAAATGAAATCATTAACTTATCTACACTTTGTACGTAACTAACTGCAGTGTAAGATGCCATAGCAATGTTATTCTGTGAAGCAAAGCTATCTATCTGATTTGTGATGCTGGTATTTTCTGATGCCGCAAGATACGCACCTGCCTGTTGAGCAAAAGTTTGTACGTCAGTAATAGCATCATTAAAATTATCTACGTCTTGCTGATCAATAGACATATCAGTTATAGTAACAGCCTGTTGCACTTCCATCATGTCATCTGTAGTAGTTGCAGATTCAGCCATATCTGCTACAGCGGATACAGTTTGTAATACTGATGTAGCTTCTACCAGATTATCAATTGCAGTGTGCATATTATCTATAGCAGTATCATGCTGCTCCGCAAGAATATCTGATGCAGTCAAATAACTTGCATTACGTACATTAGATAGCGCATCATTGTAAGCTGATACCATCTGTTCATTAATAAAAGCTGCGTTTGCTGTACCATCCTCTACAATGAAACCCGTATGGGCATTCATATCAATTTCCCAAGCTAAGTTATTTGCCAGCTGTAGCTGTAGTTCTATCACCTGTGCCGCTGTGTGAAGATCGCTCATTGTTGTTTCTGCGAAGGCTACTTCTGAACTGATCGCTAATGGAACGGCTAGGAGCATTTTGTGTAGGCGCATCTGGTATCTTCCTTCCAATGTATAGTAAGTTATTCCAAAATGATTTATTTTGATTGTAGCCTACAATGTAGACCTTTGGTTTACTACGCATCTTCATATATGCGTCACGTCCAATTAACAGTTTACCTGTAGAGACATCTACAATTGGACAAGGTGTGTTAGCTAACGCCATAGCTTTAAACACATTTGGGTTAGAGCACATTATACTTATGCCACTTACTTGTAGACCTAAGCCACCTACCTGTTGAGGTGCTCCAATTAATCTAGCATCTTTACGCCTGTTACATTCAGGGTCTTGTTGCATTTCACCACGAGATACACCGATTATACTAATCTGCACACCTTGTGAGCTAGGTATAAGGCAGCTATCGTTACCACCGCCACCCATCATTGTAGGTGATATTGCACTTGGTACTGGTTGTGAACCGGGACTTGAACCCGCTCCATTATAGTTAGTTGTACTGCTTGCGTTGTTACTATCTACACTGTTGTTGTCGCCCATGTTAGTGTTAAGATCACCATTCGTAGAACCGTCACCAACATTGTCTTGAGCTACTGCATTACTTGCAGACAGTAGAGTAAGTATTACAAGCCATTTCCACATTCGTCTTCCATTACTTCTCTAACATTCTTATCACTACACATAAGCTCAGTAGCTGCGTACTGATGTCCTAAGTAATGCAACGTCTGTGCGTTTAAGTTTCTTTGGCAGTGTAAGTCTTCACTACAAACTGAAGGATATGCAATGGGTGTACCCATATCTACTGACAGACAACCCGACAGCAAAAAGACAAAAGGTGCTACCTTAATCATTTTGTAACCTGTTAGACCTCTCCGCCATTTGTTCTACAAGGTTACGAATAGCTTTTATATTCTCGTCAATACGACCAAGTGATACGGCCTGTGATTGCACAGTCTTTTCTAGTGTACCTATTCGTGTCTCTTGTCGTAGCAGTTCACGTGCGTTACTCTTAACGGAAGCGTCAAGAGTTGACACATACCATACCAATGCCATTGTTTGTAAGGCAATACCTACAATAAAGGTAATAGGTACTGACTTAGATAGGTGCCAACTCTCTTGCTTCATTATTATAACCTTAGCTATTAGCTGCGATTGCAGCATTGGCGGAAGTCATATTTTCTGTAGTCCAGAAGTCTTTGGCTACCATGATTTCCAGATGCTCAACATTACGAGCAACTGTGTCTGTCCAGTCAGCGTCTTCCATGCCCTCTGGTTGCCCAGCATTTAGCAACTCTACTGAGTGACCCATAGCTGTGTAGTGCTGTGCGATTTCTTCTGTAGTTGGTGTATCAGTCATTTGTTATTCTCCTTATGACGGTTTTGGGTGAGCTTTCTTCACCGCTAGTATGTTAGCTTTCCAAGCATCAATGCCATTGTGATAGATGTCATCAAGCTGATCGGCTATGCTGGGATAAGCAGCTGCACGATCAGATTTGTATCCATTAGCGGCAAGGTCTGCGGCGTATGCTGCGTTATCAGCATCACGTTGAGCAATGTCTTCCTCTGTCATATCGGTGAGAACACCGTCTACATATTTCTTACTCATCATACAGCCCTTCCATATAATCTAAATGTTCCACCCGATATGTCTAAACTTCCACCGTGGGGGAAGATTAGAATGTTTGTCATAACGGTGTCACCATTGTAACCTCCACCATCAACTCTTGCGGAACGGAACTCACCAGTAGTTGTCATTAATACTTGCTCTGAAAAAACTGTAGTTCTAACGCCAGAGTCTTTGGCACCCTGTATAGTTAAAGCTATGTAAGCCTCATTATTAAAATCATTGTTTGATGTGATGCGAATCTGTGCATCATTAGCGCCATCT
>Ga0222717_10002301_pt1 | contig 14874 bp, 14 predicted proteins | sample C33_18DmetaG_FD_165053 | JGI IMG/M metagenome (GOLD analysis project Ga0222717, IMG submission 165053) | Estuarine water microbial communities from San Francisco Bay, California, United States - C33_18D | ecosystem: Environmental > Aquatic > Marine > Unclassified | place: USA: California...
TGGAAAGTAGTACGGTTGTTGGCAGAATGCAGGGCACACAGGGCATTGAGCCAGAAGAACTACGGCAAATATCGCCAGAGGCGCAAGCAGAGATTGATGCCATAGGCCAAGCCATTGATGAGCAAAACAGGCAGGGTACAGACTCATGGGTGACACACTGGTCAAGAAGAACAGAGGCAACCCTCCAGTCTGCCCAAATAATGCAGCAAGCTATTGGCAGCATAGGTAGTACCTTCATGCAACTTGCTCAAACTGGTGACAGGTCAAACAAGCGACTATTTGAGACTGGTAAAAAACTTGCTATTGCACAGGCACTCATAAGTACATACGTGGGATTCACCAAGGCTCTTGAGCAGGGTGGAGTGCTTGGGATTGTTACTGGAGCGTCTGTTTTGGCTGCTGGCATGGCAAAGGTTGCTGCGATCAGGGCCACCAAGATGAGTGGTGGCGGTGGTGGCGGCGGCGCTGGTTCTGCGGCAAGGCCAAACTTTACGATGCCAAACCCGATGACAAGCCCAGCATCATGGAACTCGCAGGGAATGTTCCCTGCAACAAGCAATGCTCCGTCATTCAGCGGCCGATTTGTTGCAAGCGGACGCGATCTCGTTGCCGTCGTAAGTGCGGAGACAGGCGCTCGTCAGGAGCTTGGATTTACTCGTAACCTTGTAATTGAGGGATAGATGGCATTAGTAGCCGTATACAAGAATCCGGGAAACTACTTTGTTTCTGAGGGTGGCAATCGCTACAAGTGGGAAATCCTTGAGGAGGGTGGCACCTTCGCCTCTACGCTTGAGGCAGCTGGGCGCGACTTTATTCAGACATCATGGAGTATGTCTGACAAGGATGAGTACAGCCCATTCCTGATTAGCGAGACAAGCATCTCTGTACACGACAATGCCAGTGGGGAATTGTACAGCGATATGGTGTCGCTGCTATCCTCCAATCAAGAGGACAAGTATATCCTCCGCATTACGCTTGTTCGTGAGAAGGGCGCTGCCAGCGATGTCAATACGGTTAAGTGGATTGGCTACATCAAGCGTGGCCAAGTCAGCAAGGATGAGGATGGGAATGCAGTAATCAAGCTGTCTGCAACGGACGGCATTGATATGCTAAACCGCAAGACCTTCTCTTCTACGGCAACATCTATTCTTGGCGAATACGAGGAGCTTTATACAGGGCGTGTAACATACACCTCTGCAATGGCTACGGCTCTTGACAAGATGGGGCTGGACCTTGACCTATACATTACTTCATCGCACTACCCAAGGGTCAGCGGCACCCAGCTTTCTGCAACTGACAATCCATGGGACAATGTATATGTTGACAGGGAGGGATATAGGCAGCGGGCAAAGAAGGATGGGGAATCTGATCGCCCTATAAAATCCATTGATGTGGTAAGGGACATCCTCATTACATGGGGCTGCATCATGTTCCAGTGGGAAGGGGCATGGCACATCTTGCAGGTGAATAAGCGGGGTGACAATTCTATTCGCAGGTGGCACTACGACTATCAAGGATCGGCGCAGTCACCAGCATATGAGGATGTTACTTCTCATGTTGTCACGCCGGGAACAGAGTCAGTAGAGCGTACTCGCGGCACCCTGTCTCAGCTACCGCAGTATGATGCCGTTCGGGTAAACTTTAAGCATGGCGAATACAAGTTCATGCCGAACCCCGGCTTTGACATAAACGGAAACCTGTTTTTTGACTATGACCCTGCCGACTGGACTATTGTTGGTCCTGCTGGTGGTCGCTATGAAAATAATGGCAATGGGGACGGTCAGTTTATATCAACCGTTGTGCGGGCGCTGTCTACTTTGTATGATTCCGGTATAATGCCGACAGTATCCTCTGGGAGCGGCACGGGGTCTATTCAAGAGTTTGTACAGAACTACTGTAATCCCTCAACGGGTTCAACAGATGCCGATACTCTTAAGATTATTGCTACCCCATCTGGAAGTCCAAGTGGCACTATCTTCTTTGCTAACATTGATGCGTATGATGGCAACTTTCTTTCAGCTGGTACCACGATATTTTTACAAGATACATCTGGTGCCTATCATACGACTACGCTTACAAGCCGTCTGAAGCCGGGTGACGAAAAAATATACTTCGTAAGCACAGCGCTAGGCGTAAACAGCTTAGACTCAATAAAAGCTAAGAAGGGCGGGTACGCCTATTCCGTGTCCAGCGTAGAGGTGGCAGAGGATCAGCGCATCTCATTCTCCATGTCATTCCTCCCAACCGCCAACAGTGACAGTGCCTCCGGGCGCTGGTTCAGTATCGGAGGTGGTGGCGGAACAGTATATGCCCAGATCAAACTTACTGGGTCATCAACCTATTATCTAAAGAAGTCATCGCTTGGAACATATCAGTGGTCAACGTCTGTTGAGTGGATTCCATTCAGGATAACAGATGGCGACACACACAGCATATCTGGGTTTGTATTTGAAAAGACACCCATAGGTGGCACAATAACGACCACCGTTGGTCCGGCGATATGGAATTTCGTTAGGATAAGTCCATCGCAAGAGGTTAAGTATCCAGTAGATGAGGTTCGCTGGGATAATGTTGATGTCAAGCCAATTCTTGCTGGCAATAATCCAAACACAGATTCTACCAGCACAGTTACATACGACTCTACGCAGACCACAGAGGCGGCGAGGATTCGTGACCAAGGAGTATTGGTAGGGGACTCTCCGTATAACCCATCTCAGTTCGGTATGTCGCTGGACTCAGACGGCCTTCAGGGTACTTCTGATTGGGAGGAAGCACCAATTACTGGTGCAGAAAGCAATGTGTCGCATGAGTCTCTTCTTGGCAAAGTGATGCTTCGCTCTATGCGCTCGCCAAGGGAGACTCACGCCGCGACATACTTTGGCCTTGAGTCAAGTGGTGTACCCATTCTTGCAAGCCCTTGGCACGTTCTTTCTCGCTCTGGAAGCGAATATGCACCAATCAACGTTTCTCTGTCGTGGAACAGGGATACCAGTGATGGCACATGGTACAAGGTAACTGAATCGGGCTACTTTGACACCAGCAATATCATCAAGAATAGCGCTGGCTTTGTAGGCTCACGCGGCGGCGTTGGCGAGTCAACCGCATCATTTTTCAACAATATTGGCAACTCACTATTTGCCGATGGCTCAACAGCAATTACAAGGACAACGGCAACCATTAGTGCTGGCACCGTAACGTCCATATCTGTTGAGTCTATTACGGAGCCGATACTTAAGGATGGTGATCTAATCTCAATTATGGGGCCAGACCTTTCGTTTGTTCAGGCCCGGATCTCTGCTGACCAAGATGCCCTTGCCACAACGCTGTCCATTGAGGACATTGACAGCCCCGGCACTGGTGTTTCATTTGCCGAAGATATGCCAGCTGCAGCGGGCATTTACTTCCTTGAGCAGGAGCTGCTAACGCTTGCCCGCCTTGGCGAGCAGGGCTTTGCTGTAACGGTACTTGGCGAGAACCTTGGCACGATCAACGAAACCAAGTCCGGCTCATACACCACGCTGACTGTTAGCAACTGGGGCATCAGCGTTGCCGCAGACACCGATGTATATATAACGCAAAGCGATGGAACGCTTCAGGTTGTTACACTTGCATCTGCCGCACCCAAAGGCTCAACAAGCATTTCATTCTATGAGAAGGGCGGAGAGATAAATGATGCCGTTACGATTGATGTAACAACTGGTGATCCAGTAAAGCCAACGGGTGCCGTAAACCGCGCAGACTTTCAGGTAACGGCAGACGCGATCACATCCTATCTTGGCAACCCGGGCGATGTCATTGCTACGCTTTCTGCCGACTCTACGTGGGACGGCACGAGGACAACATTGCCATGCTCTGGCGGCACCTCAGAGGATCTTAAGGCCAAAGATCCTATCCTGATCTATACGCAGCTTGGTAGCGTTGTCAAGGGGATTGTAAATGTAGATACTGCATCTGGTGCGACATCCATTGTTCTTAGCTCTACCAGCGGCAACCTTACTGCATCAGCAAAGAGTGGCGACAAGGTTGTAGCGGGCAGCGTTACAGGCCTCCGCATTGACATGGATGGGATTGAGGTGCGGGCAGATGAGCTGCGCTCCAGTAATTACTCTACCGGGAGCAATGGCTGGCTTATTGAGGGCAACGGAGATGCAGAGTTTAACAGCCTTACTGTTCGTGGCAGTGGCCTAACAAATACTGGCGATGTACAGCGGGCTGCATCTGCTCCTAACTTGCGGTCTGACAATAGCACACTTGTAACTGGCGACGTATGGATTGACACAAGTGATGGGGATAGGCCATACGTTTGGGATGGCAACTCTTGGGAGAGAACTACTACTACGATTGATGGTGCAGAGATTACGACTGGCACTATCAATGCAAGCCGCATCAGCATTGGGTCTGGGACCACATATGCCGAAGGTTATGATATAGTCAATAAGAGTTCGGTTATTCGCGGTGCTACTGCCCCGACGACAAGGCCGCCAGAGGGAACCGGGGAGACATTGCAGGCTGGTGATGTATGGATTGATAGTGATGATGGAAGTCGGCCATACACATGGACCGGATCGTCATGGCTCAAGGCTTATACAGAGATCACAGGCGGCGATATAACGACCGGAACGATTACTGCCGATAACATTGCGGCAAGTACCATAACTGCTGCTAAAATTGCTGCGGGCACCATTACTGGCAATGAAATTAGCTCTGCGACAACCATAACCGCTGGCACGGGAAACAACGTTGGTGTCCTTGACGGCGCTGATGCAACGTACAGGATCTACGCTGGCAATGCTACGGCAGCAAGCGCTCCATTCCGCGTAACGCAAGCAGGTGCATTGACGGCTACCAGTGCAACCATTACCGGATCAATTACTGCTGAGTCTGGATATATTGGCACATCTGCATCTGGTTTTGATATTAATAGCGATTACTTTGCCAACGGAAAAACGTCGCTGACCGATGCAAATGCTGGCGTATATGTTGGCACCGATGGTATTGCACTTGGTGCAAGCTCTGTATTTAAGGTAACAAGTGCTGGGGCATTAACAGCGACCAGCGCAACCATTACTGGGGCGATTACCGCTACATCTGGAAGCTTAGGCGACCTTAACATTTCTGGGACTCTTACACTTGACGATGGGGCAGGAATTGAAACTGCTGAGACTTTTGGTGTCAGGATAGACAGAGAAGAAATGTCTGTCAATGCTCTGTCCTCAACAGCTTCGCTGACGGAAGGCACCTTTGTTGTTTCTGGCGGTGGTCACAGCCTAAAAGTATTTAACAACGAGATCCGTAAGTACAACGGCACAGACCTCCTGATCTCTACAACGGTTGCATCCTCAGATATAACGCTTACCGCAACTGGAGACGTAGTTCTGAATCCAACTGGCTCTGCAAAAGTGGGTTCAAACACAATTATATCAACATCATCCAGTACTTCGGGGACAAGCATTTCGGGGGACACGCTCATAACCATAGACGTAGACGGAAGCACGTACATCATACTGGCTGAGGCTACTCCCTAAACTAAATTTTCACATTTTATTGCGCCGTGTTTAGTCGGTGCAGTACCTTAAAAGATCATGGCACAGAAGCGAGTAACAGTTATCGGCCCCCTTGTTCAGCGTACCAATCAAGGTATTACGCTGACGAAGAATGATGCCTACACACAGGCATCCACGGATGGCAATACCATCACGGCTTACCTCTATGATGAGGACTCGTTTGAGACCATGACAGACGGTGTGAATGTGACCGTAGGATCGCCTACTGGTGCAGCGGCTGACACCGACATTTCTTTTGAGATTGACACGGCGACAGGGATTACGCTTAGTAAGCGAACAGAGCGATGGGCATTGCACGTAGTGGATAGTGACGGCAATCAGCTTGTGCCAAATAAGGCAACTGGTGATGCTGTATTTCTGCTACTGCAAAAAGCACCAGCCTAATGGCTTACAGTCAGGAGACATATGCTGCTGATGTGCTGTTAACACAGTACGCCAGTGACGTAGACGCAGGTCAGTACGCTGCCGATCTGGGCATCTCCGAGTATGCAGTGAACATTTCCCTGACTCAGTATGCGGCCAACGTGGACATCACCATGTACGCCGCTGACATTAAGATCCTAAGTGCTGAGTCGCTGTACTGGATGCTATTTGAGGACGGCGAGACGATGCTGTACGAGGATGGCGAAATCATGAAATTTGAGGTCAACTAATGGCTCGTAAGTGGACAGATGCGGCTGTTGCAACAGGAACGTCAGTAGCGGCTGGCGATCTCATCCTGACTGTATCTGATCCTACTGGTACGCCCGTATCTAAGAAGATCACGGTGCAGAACCTCATGGACTCTGATTCTGTCCGTGAGGCCATCAGAGATCACTTAGGAGACGTTGTAATTCAGGGCGGTGCTAACGTCACAGTCACGCACGACGACCCGTCAGACACCATTACAGTGGCTGTCACGAGCCTTGATGGTGCAGTCATTGGATCTGCCACTGCGGCTGCGGCAACCTTTACGGATCTGACATTTACCGGAACCCTTACGGGCGATGTCGCTGCATCCAACATCACGAGCGGCACCCTTGCCGATGCACGGATTGCCGAAAGCAACGTGACTCAGCACCAAGGTGCTTTGTCTATTACGGAGAGCCAGATCAGTGACCTTGGCTCCTATGCCACAACGGCTGCTCTTTCTTCGCATACTGGAGACACAAGCAATCCGCACAGTGTAACCGCTGCACAGCTTTCTGATTTTTCTGAGGCGGTAGACGATAGGGTTGCCACCCTTGTTCAGGATGGAACTGGAATTACATGGACGTATGTTGACGCTTCTAACACTCTTACTGGCAATGTTAGCCTTGCATCATTTACCACGAGCGACTTAGGCGAGGGAACTAATCTTTATTACACTGATGCTCGTGCCCGTTCAGCCATTAGCGCAAGCGGAGATTTGTCGTACAATAGCGGCACGGGGGTAATTTCCTTTAGCGAAACGTATGGCACTGCCAGCGAGCTTCTAACGGCAATTCTTACGGTAGATGGGACAGGCTCTAATCTGGATGCAGACCTTCTTGACGGGCAAGAGGGAACATACTATCTCGCATGGGCAAACCTAACTGGCGTACCGTCAACATTTACCCCATCTTCGCACACCCACGACGCCTCTGATATTGTTAGTGGCACTTTGGCTGATGCACGGATAGCACAGTCCAATGTTACTCAGCATCAGGCTGCACTTAGCATTACAGAAAGCCAGATTAGTGATTTTGGAACGTATCAGCCTCTTGATAGCGGCCTGACCTCTATTGCTGGTTTGACCACCATTGCAGACAAGATTCTGTACACCACAGCATCTGATACGTATGCAACGACTACCCTGACCTCCTTTGCCCGGTCCATCCTTGATGATGCAGATGCGGCCACTGTCAGGACTACGATTGGCGTAGATGCCGCTGGCACCGACAACAGCACCGACGTTACTCTTGCTGGCTCATACGACTATCTGACATTATCGGGTCAGCAGATTACGCTTGGGCAGATTGACCTCAGCACGGATGTAACTGGTACACTTGGCGACGGAAATGTTGCTGAGTCCAATGTTACACAGCACGAGGCTGCCCTGACTATTACAGAGAGCCAAATCTCTGACCTCGCACACTATGCGGACTCTGATGCAAGGACGGCTATTAGCCTGACAAGCACCAATACATCAGAACTTTCCTATGACAGCAGCACTGGTGTTTTTTCGTATGTGTCACCAAGCACGGTCGCAGATGCAAACTCTGTTACGCTTGAGGTACGAAATACAACAGGCTCTACCATTGCTAAGGGTGCCGCTGTTTATATAAGCGGTCACAATGGGAACAAGATTCTGATTGATCTTGCTGATGCTGATGCAAGCGGTAAGTATCCTGCCATTGGCCTTGCGGCTGGTGCAATCAACCACAATAGCGATGGTGAGGTAACAGTTTATGGAGAGCTTGCTGGCGTAGATACCAGCTCTTACAGCGTTGGTGACGTTCTATATCTTTCGTCAACCGCTGGTGCGCTTACAAACACGCGCCCAACGTCAAATGCTGACGCGGTACAGAACATTGGTAAGGTTGCCCGCTCTGACAGCAATGGCATTATCATTGTATCTGGCTCTGGTCGCGCCAATGACATTCCTAATCTTACAGATACGCACGTATTCATAGGTGGCTCGTCTGGCAATGAGGAACGAGCATTAGCTACGGGTGACATTCTTAGCGGCACGTTCGCAGATGCTCGTATCTCTGAGTCAAGCGTCACACAGCATCAAGCCGCCCTCTCTATCACCGAATCCCAGATAAGCGACCTTGGCACGTACCAGACGCAGGATGCGGGTCTTACGTCTATCGCTGGCCTCACGACGGCGGCAGATAAGATGCTGTACACAACCGCATCAGACACCTATGCAGTCACAGACCTGACTTCTTTTGCCCGTAGCATCCTTGACGATGCTGACGCCGCTACTGTTCGCACGACGATTGGCGTGGATGCAGCTGGTACAGATAATAGCACCGATGTCACCTTGGCGGGTGCTTATGACTACTTAACACTTAGTGGTCAGCAGATTACGCTGGGGCAAGTAGACCTTACTACTGATGTTACCGGGACACTGCCTATTGCCAATGGCGGTACTGGTGCCACGACTGCCGCTGCCGCACGGACTGCCTTAGATGTGGATCAGGCAGGAACAGACAATAGTACTGACGTTACGCTTGCTACCGTAGCAGGGAACTACCTGACCATTACGGGTCAAGAAATTACTGCTGGCACGGTGCCCGTCTCTCTTGGTGGTACGGGTGCCACCACAGCGGCTGGCGCAAGGACTGCACTTGACGTTGATCAGGCAGGGACTGACAACTCCACTGATGTAACTATTGCTGCGGGACTTGACTACATCACAATTAGCGGCCAGCAGCTTACCCTTGGGTCTGTTGATCTTACCACAGATGTAACGGGCGCACTGCCTGTTTCTAATGGCGGTACCGGGTCTACCACGGCCTCTGGCGCACGTACTGCTCTGGGTGTTGATCCTGCTGGTACCGACAACAGTACGGATGTCACACTCGCCACGGTAAGCAGCAACTACTTGACCATTACAGGGCAGGAGATCACGGCTGGAACGGTGCCTGTGTCCCTTGGCGGTACAGGTGCTACCACGGCATCCGCCGCAAGAACTGCTCTTGACGTTGACCAAGCAGGTACGGATAACAGTACCGATGTTACTCTTGCAACGGTAACTGGCAACTACCTCAGCATCACAGGGCAGGAGATTACTGCTGGCACGGTGCCTATTTCGTTAGGTGGTACAGGGGCAACCACTGCCTCCGCTGCTCGTACTGCCTTGGGCGTAGATGCCGCAGGAACCGATAACTCTACCGACGTAACACTGGCGGGAACGTATGACTACCTGACCCTGAGCGGTCAGCAAATTACGTTAGGCCAGATTGATTTAACTACAGATGTTACTGGTGCATTGCCAGTAGCCAACGGCGGGACAGGGTCCACAACGGCGGCTGATGCCCGCACTGCCCTTGGAGTAGATGCAGCAGGTACCGACAACTCAACGGATGTTACGCTGGCGGGTAGCTATGACTACCTCACCCTCAGTGGTCAGCAGATCACCCTTGGTCAAATTGATTTGACAACTGACGTTACGGGCAATCTGCCGTATGCTAACGCCGCCTTTGCAGACCAAGACCTTTTGACAACCTCAAGCCCAACGTTTGTTGCGGTTAATGCAACCATTGACGGTGGAAGTTACTAATGGCAAGTACGATTAAAGTTAAGCGTAGTAGCACCGCGAGTGCAGTACCAAGTTCCCTTGCAGGAGGAGAGCTGGCTGCTAATACTGCTGACGGCAAACTCTTTCTTGGGAAGAATGACAGCAGCGTAGTAGAGATTGGTGCTGGCGGTGGATCTAACTTTCAGTCTCATAAATTTACCACGGCCGAAACATGGGCCGCCTTGGATGGGCTTGCATCGGAAACAATTACACAGGTCATTATTGATGCTTCTGGTGTAACTGAAGGTTCCATAGCAATAGATGTGGATGGGTCAGAGCAAGAATCCTTTCCGGGGGGGCATGCTCTTGTCACACGGATATTCGCGCCCTCCTCTGATCTTGACATAAGATCAGTAGCCAGCAGTCCAACGCTTATCTCGTCTGATGCTGACTCTGATAAGATATACTTACACAGTGGGATTACCTCTACTATAAGCAGCAGCTTTGCTTCACCGTATATAAATCCGTCTGGCTTGGCGTTAGACAGTAGCGGAAACCTTATCTCAACTGACTATTCAGGCGATAAAATATATAAGCATAGTGGCATTACCTCTACAATAAGCACCAGTTTTTCTTCACCGGGTGCGTCTCCGCAAGGATTGACAGTAGACGGTAGTAACAACCTTATCTCGTCTGACGTATCGGCCGATAAGATATATAAACATAGCGGAATTACCGCTTCTATAACCACCAGTTTTGCTTCACCGTCTGGCATACCGAGAGGTTTGGCGGTAGACAGTAGCGGAAACCTTATCCACGTAGATGCATCAAGCGATAAGATATATAAGCACAGCGGTATTACTTCTACTATAACCACCAGTTTTTCTGCGCCGTATATTAGTCCTACTGGCTTGGCGATAGACAATAATGACAACCTTGTATCAGCTGATAGTTCAGCCGATAAAATATATGTGCATAGTGGGATCACCTCTACTATAAGCAGCAGTTTTGCTTCACCCGGTGCCAGTCCATCTGGCGTGGCATTAAAAATACCAGCATCTGGAGGAGCATTTTCAGGAACTGCCTACGCAGTAATCAACAACGCATAAAAAATGAAATACTGTCAAGTTAAAATCAATAAAAATCGCTCTAATTTGGGTACAAGTTATATATACCCAGAGGGCTATGACCCATATCTGCATCAAGTCATTTACTATGAAAACAAGGGCCAAGAGATAGAGCATTGCGTAAGCATGGTTCCTAATGATTTTGATTTTTCCCAAACGGGATATGCCGAGCTAACAGAAGAAGAGGCGGGTATTGAGATAGATGATTATGTTGATAATGACAAAGACTTGATTTTACGCGAAGAAAGCGAACACGCCACACTTGATGACCTAAAAAATGCGATTAAGATTAAGTGCAAGAATCTGGCAGCAGACTTAGCAAAAAAAGCCCAGTAAAGAAAGGCGGGCAAAAATAAACCAAACCTCAATACCAAGTGAATGTCCTTGCCACAGTTGTAACACCGGGGTTCGTCGGAAACCCCCTTGTTGAGTGGTTGGTCAATCAGGATAACCTTTATTTTTCTTTGATTGAGGCTAAGCCTCGTGAGCGATCTAAAATGGAGTCACTACGTACGTTTCTTAGTTCTGATGCCGAGTGGTGGCTGATGCTGAATCACTATGCTTTACCACAGTTTGAAATGGCTCATGTTCCCTTTGACCGTTCCGTGTTTTCAGCATCCATGATGCGACCAATGGGCATGAAAATAGAGGAAATTTGTGGCAAGGAAATTCGGCGAGATGGACAATTTATGCAGACTGATTTCATAGGGACCGGGTGTCTTTTCATGAGGCGGGACGTTGCTGAAGCGATTGCCGACACGCGACCGTTTGAATACCAGCACGACACACTTGGAAATTGCACGAAGTCTGCCGATGCAACAATGAGTGATCGCATCATGCAAGCAGGGCATGATTTGTGGGTTTGGGACAAGCGATGTCTTAATCGCCAAGAGATATTTGTATAACGAGAACCTGTTGGTACAGGCGGCTATAATAAGTAACTAAACCGAGGGATCAATGAAAATACAGTACGCCACAATCTGGAGAAGCAAGCCAATCCTTGAGAAGCTCTTTATGACAAGCGAGAGCGGCAAACTGCGTCGCCGTTGTAAGCACAACGTCAAGCAGATGCAGCCATTCTGGGATGACATCATTGAGTGGATTAAGGCTGATAGAGAGGAGCATAAGTGGGAGCCTTCTCCCGGAAGCGAGGGACCGCCCGATGGCGACGCTTTCTATGGGCGCTTTGAGGACTTCCTGATCAGCACAGATGAGATGGTTGAGTACACGCCATATACATTCTCAGAGGAACTCATGGAGTTCGCCGACGGGATCACTGGTGAGCAAGAGCTTGCCATCGCTTGGCTGTTTACTGAGAACCAAGTACAAGACTAAGGCGGGCCACCCCCAAACCCCTGATCCCTCACCTGCCGGGGGGTGAGTCCCGCCTACTTTTTCACACTTTTTATAGGCACAGAAAAGCATGGATATGTCTGATTTCAGCGACGAAGAGCTTGAGCTGCTCAACGAGCTGGTAGGTCGTATTGGCGACTTCCTTGACATGGATGAGCCGTCTTTCGTTCGCGCCTATGATGAGGATGCAGAGGTTTTTTTGCCGCTTTTCAATGGAGGATCGGTGGCATCAATCCACTATACGGGTGACGGCCTGATTATCCGTAGCGTGGTGGCAGGTGAGGTTGAATATCGCACTCTCAACGGTGAGCCAGCCAAGATGACGGCTGACTACATCAGGGAGAGGACCATAGATACCTACCAGCGGGCGCGTGTTCGGGCAGACAATGCCTATGAGATAGCGCAGAACCGTGGTTGGAACATAGACGATTAGAACCATGGCAACGACAAAGGATGTCTCAAAAACCAAAGGCGGACGACTACTCTACCGGGGCGAAACCTTCAGCGGATACAACAAGCCGAAAAGGACACCGGGAGAGCGTAAGAAGTTTGCGGTGCTGGCGAAGAAGGGCGACCAAGTAAAGCTGGTACGCTTCGGCGATCCCAATATGCGGATCAAGAAAAGCAACCCTGAGCGTCGTGCTTCTTTTCGTGCAAGACACAAGTGCGACACAGCGAAGGACGTTTTTACGCCGCGCTACTGGTCGTGCAAGATGTGGTAACCAAAACAACGAGGACACTATGCCCTACGGTAAATACGCTAAGAAAACCAAGATGAAGTCTTACAAGCGTAAGAAGAAGTAATGCTTGAGAAGATAAAGCCGCACCCACCGGAGCAGATTCCTGTGGCGGCACTTGTACCACCAACCGTACTACCTACGATGATTAAGAAACTACTTGACCGACTGAAAGAAGCCTCTACATGGGCTGGCCTTGCTATCATTGCCCAGTTCCTGCCCATCGGCATGGAAGAGCTTCAGGTTATCTGGGAGGCTATCACGGCTCTTGCTGCTGTTGCCGCCATGCTGATCCCAGAAGGGAAGCCAGCCGAAGATGTTGACAACGGTTAATATCTTTGTGTATATTCACGGAACCTAAACACTGAACTATGTTCTGTGAAGCATCGTTATCGGAAGTGCAGGAGTTCTCGCTGTCACGGAATGGCGGGGACCTTGCGCTTGCCGATAATTTTGTTTTGAGTGAGTTCGCTTGCAGCGATGGCGCAGATGTAGTGCTGATTCACCCCGCATTGGTAGCACTCTTGCAGACGATTAGGACGCACTTCGGTAAGCCTGTGCATATCCTATCTGCATATAGGACTGCTGACTACAATGAGCTGGTGGGTGGTAGTAAGAACAGTACGCATAAGAAGGGCATGGCCGCCGACATTGTTGTTCGTGGCGTAAGCCTGAAGCGGATAGCAGAGTTTGCCGAGGACCTTGACGTTGGCGGCATAGGCATCTACGAACAGAATAGGTTCATTCATCTTGACGTATGGCGCAGTATGCGTCGGTGGAACGGATAATGGACGAATGGAAAGAGCGGGCCAAGAAACTCTATACAGAGACACAGCTCTCTATCAGGGACATAGCCGAAGCCATTGGCATTCCGAAGTCTACGCTACACGACTTCATATCAAGGAATGACATAAAGAGGGGACAGCCAAAGGTGCTGGTCTTTGACATTGAGACGGCTCCCGGCACTTGCTTCTACTGGCGCAGAAAGACCACCTACATCAACAAGGAGATGGTCATTGAGAAGCCGGGCAAGATCCTTACGTGGGCTGCCAAGTGGCTTGGCGAACAGGATGTGATGTCTGATAGCATACTCGCCTATGGTAATATGCAGGATGACTTCAAGGTGTGCGAGTCACTGTGGCACCTACTTGATGATGCGGATATTGTGATTGCCCATAACGGCGACCGCTTTGACATCAAGATGATGAATGCCCGCTTCCTATCGCACGGACTGCCCCCTACCAGCCCCTACAAGAGCATTGACACGCTGAAGATTGCCCGCAGGTACTTCGGTTTTGACAGCAACAGGCTTGACGAGCTGGGCCAAGACCTTGGCATCGGCAGGAAGATGGAGCATGAGGGCATGAGCCTGTGGATCAGGTGCCTTGACGGGGACCAAAATGCCTTTGACACGATGATCCGCTACAATGAGCAGGATGTCCTTCTATTAGAGGAGCTGTACCTCAAGGTGCGCCCATATGACAAGTCACATCCTAACGTGTCCCTGTACAGTCAGAATGAGCAGGTGAAATGCGTCAAGTGCGGTAGTAACAATGTAGAGGCAGTAGAGAAGCACGTATACAGCAGTGCCACACGCTACCGCTTGTACAAATGCACGGACTGCAATGGCTTCAGCCGAAGCAGGGTGTCAGATAAGACCACAGATCAACGCCGAAATACACTGGCCTCAGCGTAATGTCCACCAATCAACCTTCTGGCGATAGTCATGCTGAAAGATGGTGCGCGTCTCGTGAACGCTCAGTATGGTCGCAGCGGGCTGAGACTGAACCCACCCGAGACTCCACATATTCTCGCTGTTGCGGATCTCAAGACAGGCGGGGAAGGTGCGGGTGCTGTTGTATGAGTTCCTGCGGCTGCCGTCGGGGATGCAACTCTTCGGGCCA
>Ga0222717_10002302_pt1 | contig 14873 bp, 25 predicted proteins | sample C33_18DmetaG_FD_165053 | JGI IMG/M metagenome (GOLD analysis project Ga0222717, IMG submission 165053) | Estuarine water microbial communities from San Francisco Bay, California, United States - C33_18D | ecosystem: Environmental > Aquatic > Marine > Unclassified | place: USA: California...
TGTTTACACCGGGTCTAGAATGTTTACCCTACATTATGGACCAATCACCGCCTGAATTTAGACCTAAGGTTTATGTCAGGTTCCTTGCACAAACAACTGATCCAGATGACTTCTTAATTAGAGAAGGTATGTTTGATTGGATGCGTAAGTATGAGGAGATGCTTGATCAATTTGTATCAGGTATTATGGTTGCTTCAGAAGAGTTTGTTGCCCATTTAAGAATTGCTGGTATCAAGGCGCCAATTTATGTTACTGGATTACCATATGGTAAGAAAGAAGTAAGAGGTAGAATTGATACCAACATTCCTTTAGATGAAAGAACAAACAGAGTAGGATTTGCGGCTCGTTGGGACGATGAAAAACAACCGCATTTTTATATGGATTTAGCAGAAGCATATTATAAGATAGATCCTACAATGGAGTTTGCAATATTTTGTGGACATCCTGAGCTGAAAAGCAATGACCCAGAGTATGTAGAACGTGCTATGGCTTTGCAAGAAGGCAATACTGCTAATTTTAAGGTTTATACAAGCCTTAAGAAAAATGACTATTATGAACTACTGGCAGATAGTAAAGTATTATTTAACTGTGCCTTACAGGATTGGGTAAGTAATACAGTCAGTGAAGCAGATACATTTGGAACACTTACTTTATATCCAGCATATAGAAGTTTCCCAGAGGTATTTGCTAATAATGGGAATCACTTATATGTACCTTGGAGTCTGCAGGATGCAATAGAGAAGTTACAAAAGATGACAAAATCTATTGACAACAAAGATGTTTCACAGTATAATATAGGTAAGATATCAGACTATCAGGACGGCACTATAGATAGAACTTTAGATGCGATGATAGGTACTGGTGAAGAATTATCACGTAATGATAATTTATTTAGAAGGCATGTAGCCAGAGCAAAATATGAATAAAGAAACACAAAAAACAATAGTAGTAACAGGCGGTAGTGGATTTATAGGTGGCATGGTATGCCGTTTACTTGTAGATGCAGGACACAATGTTATTAACATTGACCGAGTAAAGAAGTCTATTCCAGGTGTAACTCAATACCCATTTGATATTAATAATAATCAACTTAAAGGTGTATTAGAACTTACAAAGCCTGATGCTGTTATACATTTAGCGGCTGATCATGAAGTAGGCAGAAGTGTATCAGAACCTGATATTTTTTATAAGAACAATGTTGCAAATACTATTGATTTATTAAATGCCTGTGTAGAAACAAATGTAAAACATTTTATATATAGTAGTTCTAGTAGTGTTTATGGCGATGTATTAGTGTTCCCTACAACTGAAGAGTTATCAATGAACCCAGTCTCACCATATGGAAGAACTAAAGCAATGGTTGAAACTATTTTAAAAGATTACTCTAATGCACATGATATTACATTTACTGCATTAAGATATTTTAATGCCGCTGGTGCAGACCCTGAAGGAGAGCATGGATATGTACAAGATCCTGCTAGTCATATTATACCTATCTTATGTAGAAAGGTCTTAAATGATGAGGTGTTCACAATAAACGGAAACGACTACGAAACAGCAGACGGTACATGTCAGAGAGACTATACACATGTTTCTGATATTGCATCTGCACATTTGTTCGCAATGAATTATCTCTTAGATGGAGGTAAAAGTACATCTTTTAATATTGGTAGAGGAGATAGTAATAGTATATTAGAGGTTATAAAAACATTTGAAGATATTAACAATGTTAAATTAAAAACAGATATAGGCACTAGAAGAGCAGGTGACCCTGCTATAACATATGCAGGAGTTGATAAAGCAAAAGAACTATTAGGCTGGGAACCACAGTATACTTTAGAAGATATTTGCAAACATGCATTTGAATGGGAAAACAATAGGAAATAATTTTGATAGATAAGTTACATTACACATTTGAAGATTTAGAAAAAGATCTTAGCAGTATCGTTCAGCAAATGGTTGTTGATGGTTTTAAACCAGAGGTAATTGTAGGACCTGGCAGAGGCGGATTTATTCCTGGTGTAATGCTGAGCCATTACTTTGGTGTGCCTTTTGAAGGTATAAGATGGCAACAAAGAGATGGTAATGTACAAGACGATAAAACATTAAGACATATAATACAAAAACATTTTCATGATAATATATTAGTAATAGATGATATTAATGATAGTGGTGCAACATTAAAGGCAATCTTTGAAGTTATTGCAGAAGAAACGTCGTTATCCGATATAAGATGTGCGACATTATTTAATAAAACAGGTAGTAAATACGGAGGTGTTGACTTTGTTGGTAGACAATTAGAACCTTCATATGACCCATGGATAGTATTTCCATATGAGGAATGGTGGAAATAGTGTGCGGTGGATTTACAGAGAACATTAAGAAATGAGTACTAAACAAAGTTTAACAAATCATTTAAAACACTTAGAAGAACTGCATCGCGAACTAGACGAGAAAATTACAAGGCATTGGGAACATCATGATAGTGATGACAAGGTAAGGCAAGAGAAGTTAGAAAAACTATCTCTTAAAAGGGAAATAGAAGAATTAAGAAGTAGGATAGAGGAGATACAAGATGAAGACTAGTGATAAAATAACAAGCAGAATTAAAGAAGCAGGTTCTAAGTATTGGGCAAGTGATAATGTGGCTCAGTATATGGATGAGGGAGATGATCAGAAACTTATAGAAGAACTTATTCCTCATTTTGAAGGTATTTTAGACACATTAATTATTGATAGATTTAATGATCCTAACAGTCAAGGTACTGCTAGACGTCTTTCTAAAATGTATGTAAATGAACTTATGTGGGGCAGATATAATGATATGCCTAATGCTACAGCATTTCCTAACGATATAGAAGAAGGATATAAGGGCATGTTGGTAGTTAGAAGTGAACTTATTAGTATGTGTTCACATCATCATCAGCCAGTTAAAGGTGTTGCATACATAGGTATTATTGCAGGAGAAACACTTATTGGACTAAGTAAGTACACTAGAATTGCACAATGGTGTGCAAGGCGTGGTACGTTACAAGAAGAACTTGCAAACGATATTTCTAAAGAAATTATGAAAGCAACAGGTAGCAAGAATATAGGTGTATATATTCAAGCCACACACGGTTGCGTAGAGAATAGAGGTGTGTTGGCACATAGTAGTCTTACACAAACAACAGTATTAGAAGGTTCGTTCTTTGATGACCCTGGTACTAAGAAAGAGTTTTTTGATAATATAAAACTACAGCAGGAATACGCAAGTAAGTAATATGATTAGTAATAGAAATGGATATCTTGTAGTAGGTAAATTTAGTGTCCCTATTAGAGAAATAACTGAATGCATCGTAGAAAGACAAGAATTAGAAAAAATTTGTAATAAATATCCTGTTACTGAAGAAGATGTATTTGAGAGTTTAGATGCAATCGCAGACTTAGATAGTATTAATTCTAGGGATAGATTGAAATGTAAGAATGTAGGAAATTTAGAAGACATACAGATACAAACTGTTTCTATTACAGACAATTTATTTTTAAAAATTGTACAATATGGTAGAGTTGTTAACGATAAAGTTACAGATTTTAACAAATTATTTGATATAGGTTTTTTAAATTTAGCATATGAATGTTATGAAGATATACATAACGGACATAGACAGTTTGAGAATTCAGAAATACATATTATTGTATTTGATGCCGTGGAATCTATGATTGACGGCCAGATATCAATGGAAGATATTTTTAATTTATTACAGATAGAATTAGATGACATTAAAGTATAGCGAAACATTTTATTCAGCACAAGGGGAAGGCCAATATGTAGGCATTCCTAGTTTGTGGATGAGATTCTTCCTATGTAATTTACAATGTAATGGCTTTGGGCAAAGCGATCCAACTGACCCTAGTACATATGATTTACCATATGAGAAGTTAGATATCACAGACATTACTAATGTATTTGATTTACCCGTATTTGAAAAAGGTTGTGATAGTAGTTATACTTGGAGTAAGAAGTATAAACACTTAATAGTTGATAAGACGGTAGAGGAGGCTGTAGACGAACTTACGGTACTTCTACCGCACTCCCAATTTGTACATCCAGTTACAGGACAAAGTGTACATATGGTGTTTACAGGTGGTGAGCCAATGCTTAAAAACACACAGCCTGGTATGATTAATATTATAGAAGAATTTAAACGCAGAAACAATAAGCCAATGAACGTAACTGTAGAAACAAATGGCACGAAGCCTATTACAGATGAGTTTGCTAATTATATTAGCTCAGAATATCCAGCATGGGCTAATGGTTCAGAATGGTATTGGAGCCTAAGTCCTAAGTTATGGAGTACTGCTGGTGAGAAGAATAGCAAAGCAATTAAGCCAGAAGTAATTGGTAGGTATGCTGAAGTGTCTCCACATGGTCAATTGAAGTATGTGGTAAATGGCACAGATGAAAGTTGGAAAGAAGTAGAAGAACATACAAAACTATTCAGAGATGCCGGTTGTAACTTCCCTGTATGGATTATGGGAGTTGGCGGCACCTTTGAAGGCTTAGTACAAACTGAAGCCACTATAGCCGATGAGGCAATACAACGTGGCTATAATTATACAAGCAGAGTCCATGTACATATATATGGTAATGCTATAGGAAAATAATATGGAAACTATATACGAAATTTATATAAAGGGTTGGGGAGAGTATGAAGATGCTTGGTATCCTCATAATCAAGATACTAATATAGATGCTTTAAAGAATAAAGTATTTGAAGATTGGGATATGGAAGCCGAGTACTATATTGAAGAAAAAGGTACTGGAATTGTAGTAGAAGAAGGTATCATTAATGAAGGGGTCTACTAATGAATGAACACGACAAAAACTTTATAAAAAACATGATGCCGTTTTTGATTACTGCATTTGTAATGTTTCTTATGTTAGTAGCATTTGAAACAAAAGCAGATGACCACAATTACACAGAACATGGTATACTTATTACTGAACAAGAGTTACAAGTTAAAAGTATTAGGGTAAGCAGTATTAGAGGTTACACTATAGTAGATAATGATACTATAAGAGTTAGAACTAACGGACGAGAAGAGTTTGATATAAAAGTGTATTCTTGTTTTGATATTAGTTTTGCCCACAGACTGGTATTCCAACCTTGGGGCGGATTTAGTAGTTTGAGTAGAGGCGATAGAATTATACCAATTAGTTTTGGTAGAGTAAGTAGATTTCCTTGCAGAATAAGAAGTATTACAGCAGTATTAAAGGAGAAAGAAGATGACAAAGAAAACTAAATTACCATTTAGTATGATGCCTGCAAGTTGGGGACTTAAAGGCAAGTCTCGTGCAATAGCAGAAGCAGAATATTATTATGATGGCGAAGAACTAGAAGAGGTATTGGCACAATTAGATGCTGAAACAGATATCGATAAGGAAATTGCTAAACTAGATGTACAATTCAAGAACGGAAAGATAGGAAAGTATGAATACGATAAAGCAGTTGCTGACTTACAAGATAAGCCTTATGTTAATGTTTTACAACTAGATGTAAATCCAGAAAATGCAAAAGCAGGCTACATGGAATTAGATTGGAACGACCATTTTGTTAAGTTTTTACATGATAATGGTTATACAGGAGAAAACGATGAAGCAGTTGTTAATAAATGGTTTAATGACGTATGCAGAACTGTTTTAGTACAAGAGATTGCAGATCAAGACTACGGATTAGAAGAACAGAACGGGACAACAGATGTCATCAGAACAAATAGAGAATCAGGCAAAGACCAAACTAGCGATCCTAGTTAAGTCTATAGAGCCTGTAATAGAGCAACAATTAGCAGATTTTACATCTGCTGAAATAGAATATGTTCTGGCTAATTTTAGAAAACATTTAAAATACGATCTAACAAGAGATTTTGAAAATAAACGTGAAAATAACTTGAAAGAATCGCCTTTCGATGCTATAATAAATGATAACTTAGGAATTAATAATGAATAAAAAGACATATATTTTAGTAGATAGTTTAAACATGTTCTTCCGTGCTAAACATGTAGGCGGTGGTAAGGATATTGACATGCGAGTAGGTATGGCAATGCATATTATGTTTAACAGCATTAAAAAAGTTTGGAAAGACTTTGACGGTGATCACGTTGTTATGTGTTTAGAAGGTCGTTCATGGCGTAAAGATTTTTATCCTCCATACAAAGCAAATAGAAAAGTAACAATGGATAAACGTAGTGTTAGAGAGCAAGAGGACGATGAGTTGTTCTTTGAATCATACAATGATCTAACTAAGTTTTTAGAAGAACGTACCAATGTAAGTGTTATTCAGCAACCTAATGCAGAAGCAGATGACTTAATTGCTACATGGATACAACAACATCCTGATGATAATCATGTTATAATTAGTACAGATAGTGACTTTTATCAGCTCTTAGCACCTAATGTGACCCAGTATAACGGTACTACAGATCAGATAGTTAGTCTAGAAGGCTTTAAAAATGCTAAAACAGGTGAATGGGTAATAGACAAGAAGACTAAAGAAGTTAAGACTCCGGTTGTTCCTGAGTGGGTATTGTTTGAGAAGTGTGTTAGAGGCGATAGTGCTGATAATGTGTTTAGTGCATACCCAGGTGCTAGACTAAAGGGCACTAAGAACAAGACAGGTATCACAGAGGCGTATCAAGATAGACACACAGGCGGCTATAACTTTAATAACTTTATGCTACAACGTTGGGTAGATCATGAAGAAGTAGAACACAGAGTAAGAGATGACTTTGAACGTAATAAAATACTTATTGATCTTACACTACAGCCTGATGAGGTAAAAGCAGAAAGTAAGTCTATTGTAGAAGAAGCAAAGAGCAAAGAAGTAAAACAACAGGTAGGTGTATACTTTATGAAGTTTTGTGCTAAATGGAATTTAGAAAGAATGTCACAGAATCCAGGTGACTATGCAGAGTTTTTAAATGGACAAGTTGGATAAAGCAATCAAACGTATAACTATGGACTGGCCTGCAGAGCCTCGATGGATTTATACGAGTCCAGATCAAAAAAAGGTGTATAGGCAAATGAGACATGATGTATGTCCTAAAGAGTTCAAGAATTCAAAGGGCACACCCAACAAGCAACTTTACTCCATAGATGGAGTTGTTGTTGGTAAAGATGAAGATTATGGAAACAAGGAGAATAAAGCATGGTAAGTAATAAACAACAGAAGAATAAAACTCAATTACAACAGATTAGTGATGTTGCATGGCTAGTTAGACAGGGAGAAAAGCGTCTTGGTATATTAAATAAAGATATACAAGAAAAATTCTTTTACATTACAGGGAAAGAATTTATAGGTTTTGATGATGAAACTGAAGTTGTTAAACATTTTGGAAATATACATCTTTTTACTGATCAGGTAAATCAACCCACTACTTTAAGTGAAGAATTCTTTATTAAAGGCTACCAAATAGATTATGATAGACCATATCCATTAGATTTTACACATCCTGATTATGATGAAAGAGTCCCATTATACACTAAAACTGTTGACAGCAATGTATACTATGCCGCTGGATGGTATGGAATAAATTTTGAAAAAGGCTGGAAGAGAGCCAAAGGGCCCAAGTATATCACACTTGCAACATATGGATTTATTGGACCTTTTAAAACAGAAATGGAATGCAAAACTGAAGTAAAAAAATTAAATAAAATAAAAAATAAATGAGCGATCTACAAGAATTGATTATTCATTTAAAAAATTTACAAGATGCAGGACATAAAGAATTTAATATTAACGTTGATTGGTTACTTGGTATTTTAGATAATACCCAACAACCGGTAAACTCATTACCTAAAAAAATAGATTTAGATGGCGGCAAATTTAACTAAAGATCTGGAACTTTCTGAGGGATACGGATATAATAAAATATTTAGACACCAATGGAATTGTGCTCCTAAACATGGTTTATCTATGGGTGCTATTGTAGAGCTTAAAAAATTATGTTTCAAAAAATTTGGTTGGCATTTTGTACCGCATAGAAATATGAATTATGCAGAAGATGATTGGTATAAAAACCAAACATTAATTCTCACATTTGAAAGCAAATGGGATATGGTACATGCCAAATTAAGAGTTACACCTTAAAATAAAAAATAAATAGTAATATGAAAGTAGAAATATACAGCAAACCACAATGTCCATATTGCGTTCAAGCAAAAGCTCTTGCAGAAAGAGAAGGACACGAACTTACATACAAAATGCTCGATGAGGATTTTAACAGAGAAACACTAATGGAAACTTTTCCTGGTGCTAGAACATTCCCACAAATTATAGTAGACGGCGAAAAGATTGGTGGCTTTACAGAATACAAAGCATTAGTAGACGCAAGTAAATAATGAAAGAATTAGGAATGAGTTTATTAGGTTGTTTAGCAATAGGAATATTTTTTGTTGCTAAAGTATATCCTAATTTAGAATACAGTGGTGCCAAAAGTAATACCACATGTATAGGTGAATGTTATGCTGAGTATGTAGCATTAAATGGTACAGCACCAGAGATAGAACAACGAAAGAAGGCATTGGCTAACTTGGACGAGTTTAGTGATATCAGAAGTTTATGGGCCGGTTGTGCCGCATGTCACGGAGCAGAAGGACAAGGTATGGGACCATTCCCTAAACTTGCAGGACAGAGTTCAGCATACATTGTGGACAGACTTAACACCTACAAGAACAAAGGACAAGTAGGTTCAATGAGTGCTACTATGTGGGCACAGGCAGGAATGCTTAGTGCAGACCAAATGGATCAAATAGGTAAGTTCATAGAAGCAGGACTTCCGAGTAAGTAATGAAAAAGTTTATCAACGATATTAAAGAAGAACTGAAATCTGCTCACTGGTTATGGTGGGTAGGACTAATTTGTTTATTGGTATTTTTATAATATACGAATTAATATTACTGATAGGCATTATGGTCACTGCAACCATAGTAATAACCATCTTTAAGCAATAAATATTAACTGCTGTTTTAATTCAGAAAAAAGATAAATATATGTGTATAGGAGAATACACATATGAGCAGACCTAAGCCTGAAATACTTTTAGAATCTATCAATAAACAGACTTATAAAGCGGAGCAAATACTTTCTGCTGATGCAATTTTTAGTGTGTTCCATGATGGTAAACCTATTAATTTAAGGGTTCTTAATAAGTTAGTTAGTTATCCAGGTCCAAAGTATAAAAAGGTTTCATTTAGTAATAGTGGTCATGCTTTCAATCTAGCAGAAAGAATGAATAAACTTTTTGATACTGATAACTTCCAGGTGTTTAAATTAACATCAGGTGAACTTATTCTAGAAGATAATGAATGAGAACGAGCCACTTCAATATAAAATAATCAATACTATACAATCTATTATATCAGAAGGTCTATTATCTAATAGATCAAGAATAAGAAACATACCCAAAAATTCTAAATTTTACGAAGCATTTAAAAATGCACCTAAAGATAAATTAGGATATAAGATATTTAATAACTTTAGAATTAAACAAGGCGTACCACAAGGGTTACGATTAACATCTCTAGGTAATGAGCTACTAAAAAAGAATTTTGAACACTGGGAGTTTTTTCATGATATACAGCCTACCCCTAAAATGTATTTATTTTTAGATAATAAAATGGAATGGCCTTATTACTTTACAAAGAAAAAACTTATATTGTTCTGTAAAGAAGATGCGGCATGGTACAAACTTAATGGTAATGATATACATACCTTTATAGATAAACTTTAATTTATTTTTAAAAAAACACTTGACAATACTCAGAACTTTGCTATACTAGTTGTATAAATTAAGGTAAAGGAGTAATTTATGGAAACATTAAAAGTAAGATCAACGCAGGTTAAACCAATCTTGTTAAGATCATTTAAAGTAAATAGACCAATTTTTGTTTGGGGAGCACCAGGTATTGGTAAGTCTGAACTTGTTGAGTCTATTGTTAATAGTGGTGATTTAGGTAATGCTACTATGATAGATATGAGACTGGCACTTTTAGAGCCAACTGATCTAAGAGGATATCCTTTTAGAAATCCAGAGACCAATCAAATGGAATGGTCACCACCAGCAGATCTTCCTAGTGAGGAGTTAGCATCACAATACGATACAGTTGTATTGTTTTTAGACGAGCTTAATAGTGCACCTCCAAGTGTACAAGCGGCGGCTTATCAACTAGTACTTAATAGAAGGGTTGGTCAGTATAGACTGCCTGAGAACGTTAGAATTGTTGCCGCAGGTAATAGAGAGACTGATAGAGGTGTTACATTTAGAATGCCAGCACCGTTGGCTAACAGATTCCGTCATATTAATATGGATGTAAACTTTGATGATTGGCAACAATGGGCGGTTAACAATAGTGTGCATCCTGATGTTGTTGGATATTTGACATATAGCAAGGGAGATTTATTTGATTTTGATCCTAAGTCTAGTTCACAGGCATTTGCTACCCCAAGAAGTTGGACATTTGTAAGTGAAATGCTTACTGCACCAGGGTTTAATACTGCTGAAAGTTTTGAACAGAAGGCAGAAATTGCAGGTGCTATTGGTGAAGGCATGTCAATAAAATTTGTAGAACACAGAAAGGTTGCAAGTTATCTACCTAATCCCTCAGATATATTAGAAGGCAAAGCAAAGAAACTTGACAACAAAGTAAGTTCTGAGCTTAGTGCAAAATATAGTTTGGTCGTGGGTATTGCATACGAGCTGAATGAAAAATATTTAGACAAAGGTTTAGATAAAGATTTTGTTAAATCACTTAATAATGTGATACGATTTAGTTTTGATAACTTTGAGCCTGAAATGGTTGTGTTCTTATTTAGAACAATAATGAAAGACTACAATATTAAGTTCAATGTAAGAACTGATCTTGATAAGGAACTTAGGGACACCTTTAGTAAAAAATACATCAAGTATATTGTATAGTAACAAAATCCTTGTGCGCCTACCTATGTTACTCCCTACCTAAAGAACGCACAAGGTGAATGCCCAGTTTAACTGGGCATTTTTTTCTATTAAAGGTTGACAAAAAATAAAAAGAATGTATAATGTAATTAATACTATGAAAATAGTACTTTGTTTAATGAAGAAAATAGGAGGTCATATGACTACTTCAACAACTAAAGAAATGAAAGTGTTAACAGCACTACAATCAGGCAGAACATTAAGTTCAGCTCAACTTAGATCACAATTTGGTGCGGGTAACCCACAAGCAGTGATCCAGTCACTAAGATTCAAAGGATTTCCAATCTACTTGAATACAGTAACTGACACAAAAAATAGATCAAGAAATGTTTACCGTTTAGGTACACCTTCAAGAGCTATTATTGCCGCTGGTTATAAAGCAATGGCTAATTCATAAGTTAAATCTTATATATTAAAGGGTCTTTTTAAGGCCCTTTTTTATGATTAAAATGTATAAATAATATATGTAATGCAAGTTACATCGTTCATTCACTCTAAATGTAGCAGTGAACGGAAGTAGTCGTTAGACGAAGGAACGCATCTTCGTTCATCTCGTAAGAGACGGAAGTAGGTGATAATACCGAAGGAACGCATCTTTTTAAAAGGAGATGTTAAATGACTAAGTATCAGGAAAGAGCACAATTAAATCGTGCTATCAAAAGACAACTTAAGAATAAAAAAATTGTAGCAACACTATATCAATTCCCTCACGTTGAAAAACAAAAGAGAAATGATAGCGAATTGCCACTGTATATAACAGACAATCCGTTTTATCCTTAAGGTAAAGTTATGGTTTAGAAGGGTGCTTAGGCACCCTTCTTTTGTCTTACACGGTTGACAAATAAGTATTTTTTGCTATAATAGTTATATAAATTAAGGTAAGGAGTAATTTATGATAGAGATATTACAAGAAGTAACTGATTGGGGCAAATACCCAGTTGCAAATGGTGTTTATCATGTTAATAGTGCAGGACAACTTGTTCAGCATAATGATAAAGTATTTAAAAATCCAATTAAACAGTTTTCAAAAGCAAGACGTAAGTTTACTAAAATAGGTGAACGTCCAGAAGAATTGTCTTCTGATGTTGTAATTGTAAAAGGCTCAAACGGCAATACATATACCATAGAAGATGGTAAATGTAGTTGTCCAGGATATACATTTAGGGGGAATTGTAAACATGTTAAAGAAATTAGTTGATTTATTTTTAATTGGTCTAGTAATATTTACTATAACCAGTTGTGCAAGTGGTGGCGGAAGTGCAGGAGTTACAACAACACCTACTCCACCTCCAAGTAATGGCGGGGGTTCAACCACACCAACAGATCAAAGGATTGCCTTTGAAGAATTTACATACACTTATAGTCCTAATGTTGAAGGCTACAGTGATTCAGTTACTGTAACATATGGTATGACTCCTTATACAACTACAGGACTACCAGCACCAACAGATAAATTTAAAATTGCGGACTATGGATTCTTTGAGGTCACAGTAACTGGAAATCATAATGGTTGTCCAGAAGAGACTTGTAAGGACGAGTCTGTTGCAAAAAGACATTTCACTACAGATGCCTATATTTGGGAGGCTGATCTAAATGGTGACGGTATGATGGATTTTTATACGTTGCCTTACTTCAATGGTGACACTGAATATATTCCAGAAGCATACTTAATGGCTTTCATAAATGATGGAGATGGAAATTTTATTTTATCAAACGATATATTTGAAGGGTCTACATGTCTATATGGTGGCGGTCCAAACAGTTATGAACACACTAGAGATAATCAAGGAGATCCATATGGAGATTGTGCATGGACAGATTCTAATAGGGGAGGTGTTTCTGCTGATTTTAATGGTGATGGAATAACTGATTTATTTTTAGGTAGCAGTTTAATGTTATCAGAAAATGGAAAAATTGTTAATAAAAGTCATACTAATCTTCCAGAAGATTTATTTTTTAATACTGAACTTGGTAGTTTATTTTTTCATGATGTTGCTATAGGTGATGCTGATAACGATACTGATATAGATATCTTTTTGCCTGTATTTGATTATGATTGGGACTATAATAGAATCCCTTGGACTATGCTAATTAATGATGGTAATGGTAACTTTACACCAAACCAAAATTTTTATAATATTCCTAATCCTGAAGATGTAGGTCAAACAGAAATATTTTGGGCTACTACGGCCGCAGTTGCAGATTTTGATAATGATGGGCATGGTGATGTTGCAGTAGGCTGGTTTAATCCTAGATTATCTAGAGAATACGGTTTTGGTGAAACATATGAAAATAGTGCTGGTGCTGTGTTCTTTAATGATGGTAATAATGATTGGAGAAATAGGGCATGGGTAGAACTACCTGATAATTATTTCGGAGAAAACGGTAATGCAAATGATATGCAGGCATTTGATTTTGATGGGGACGGATATATAGATATTGTATTAGCAAGTACAAAACATGACCCTTATTATCAAGGTAGAATGATACAGTTTTTCAAAAATAACGGCGGTATATCTTTTGATGATGTAACCTCTACATATGGAACTACAAAATACGCCAATGGAGCAGTTAGTAATCCTAATCTTTGGAATGGAGAGGGCAGTCTTGTTATACTAGATTTTGACAATGATGGTGATTTAGATATTGTTGATACATCTGTTGATTCTTATGTACTATTAAATGACAATGGTACCTTTACTTTATATGATGATTTCCCTAAATTCGGTGATAAAGGAATGAATTATTTTCCTGTAGAAATAGATGGGAAATATTGGTATGATTTCATTGGATTTAATTGGAGTGAAAACTCTACAAATATGCAGGCTAGTAGAACTTTAACATTTTTTCAGGTATTAGACCCGCCTTTATTAGAAATGCAACAAGACATAGTTAATAAGCCTAAGGGACATATAGACGCTGTCTATGACGATCTTATAAGGTATAAGGATATGCGTAAGCAAACAACAGGTACCTCATTGTTTTATGAAAAGTTTGATAATTCAGATATAACAGGTTACTCTCACAGTAGCGACAAATATGGTATCACTATAGGAAAAAGTACAGGTGTATCTGAAGGCGGATTTATTAATATCGATTATGATATAGGCGATATGCACATAGGTATAACTTATATTAATAATAAAGTAAAGGGACATAATAAAACTAAATGGTACGGAACAGGGTATGCTGATATAGATTACTCTACAATTTTAACATTTACTGAATATAGGCATCAGTTTGATAATGGATTATTTAATAGAAGTGGTGCTACATTAGGATATACAACTATTAAGGACTTTGAAGAACATGGTAGCCAATATGATGTTCATGTTAAAAGTTTTTCAATGAATACAGCAAGTGTGTTTACTGATATCAATTATTTACATAAGTCTGTATTTGGTAAGACATTATTTACTGCGGGTGTAGATTATTTCAACACTTTTGATGACAATAGAACTACATTTGAAGATGTTCTAAAGTATGATTATAAAAGAGATGAGATTGTAACAAATTTTACACTTAGTCACAGATATAAATTTTTATATTTTACTGCAAAACTTAATTCTAATAATATGAATTCTTACGAATTAGGATTTAGAATTAATTTGTAGTTATTTGTATCCTATTTGCATAAATCTAGTGTAACTTGGCGTCACTAATTGGCCAGAATACATTGATTTTCTTAGTGGGTAAAGTGCTTCCATTTCATTTAAACTTGCTACAGGGTTAATGTGGCCCTCGAAATCTGGGCTATTATTAGTTTGCATAACAATTAACTGATCGCTACCCGCAGATTCGAACCATTCAGTACCCATATGCTCACAACTTGTATTAATTATACATTCAGGAGATACTTTAATTAGTTCTCCACCTG
>Ga0222717_10002305_pt1 | contig 14864 bp, 3 predicted proteins | sample C33_18DmetaG_FD_165053 | JGI IMG/M metagenome (GOLD analysis project Ga0222717, IMG submission 165053) | Estuarine water microbial communities from San Francisco Bay, California, United States - C33_18D | ecosystem: Environmental > Aquatic > Marine > Unclassified | place: USA: California...
AAGTGTGATGGTAACTGAATCACCTTCGTTTGCAATTTCTTTGGAAGTTGAAAGTTCGTAACTTGGAATTGGGGTTGGTGTATCGGTTGGTGTATCGGTAGGAGTCGGTGTATCAGTTGGAGTTGGGGTTTCGGTTGGTGTATCTGTTGGGGTTGGAGTTTCAGTTGGAGTCGGTGTATCAGTCGGAGTTGGGGTTGGGGTTGGAACGGATGTATCCACTATTGTAATTTCGATCTGTTTATTCTTCCAATCTCCTTCTGGATACATTGTTGTTCCGGACAATTCAAGTGAGAATGTTTCTGTTCCCTCTAACAAGTAATCTTCAACAGGTGCAAATGTTACACTTGCAGTTCCGTTTGCTAGTATCTTAAATGTTCCTAAAGATTTTTCTACACCCAAATCTTCTATATTTGTAAGAACATAAGTAACTTCAGAATCAACATCTACATTTGTTGTAGTCAAGGTAATTGTTACCGAATCACCTTCATTTACGGTTAAACTTGTTGCTGACAAATCGTATGTCGGGGGACGAGATGTATCTATTATATTAACAGAAACACTTACATCTTCGCATTGCGTTCCACCGAAATTAGAATTAGTTAATGTAAATGTTAAAGTTTCAGTTCCTTCGGTTTTGTAATCTTTATTTGGTGTAACTTTTAATTCTGTAATTCCACTTTTTGCTACAACAAATTCATCAGTTGCATTTAATCCATCTACATCATCGGGATTCGTTACAGAGTAATCTACAACAGTTCCTTCTGGAACATTGTCAGTTTTTAAAGTAATTGTTAATTCATGTCCTTCACTTATTTCGTCCGCAGACGAAATCAATTCATAATTTGGAATTGGAGTTGGTGTATCGGTTGGAGTATCAGTTGGTGTATCCGTGGGTGTGGGTGTATCAGTTGGCGTTGGGGTGTCTGTTGGTGTTTCCGTAGAAGTTGGTGTATCGGTAGGAGTTGGTGTATCGGTAGGAGTTGGTGTATCAGTAGGTGTAGGTGTATCAGTTGGAGTTGGAGTATCAGTTGGAGTTGGAGTATCAGTTGGAGTTGGAGTATCAGTTGGAGTTGGAGTATCCGTAGGTGTATCAGTTGGTGTTGGAGTATCAGTTGGAGTATCAGTTGGAGTTGGAGTGTCAGTTGGTGTTGGAGTATCAGTAGGAGTAGGTGTTGGTGTTGGAACTGATGTATCGTTTATTTTAATTTCAATTTTTTGATTCTTCCAGTTTCCTTCAGGAATCATAGTTGTACCCAATAGTTCTAATGTAAACGTTTCCTCACCTTCAAGTAGATAGTCAGAAATTGGTGTTAATGTTATACTTGCTTCTCCGGTAGAATTTATTGTGAATGTTCCGGCCGGATTTATTACACCCAAATCTAATATGTTAGTTAATACATAAGATACCTCTACACCCTCATCAACATTTGTTGTTTTCAATGTAATTGTAATAGGATCACCTTCATCTATTGATGTTTTTGATGCGACAAGTTGATATGTAGGTGGTCGTGTTGTATCATTGATTTGTATAGATACTGAGTTATCTTCCCACTGAGTTCCACCAAAATTAGAACTAATCAATGTAAATGTTAAAGTTTCAACTCCTTCTGTTTGATAATCTTTGTTTGGAGTAATTTTAAGTTCTGTTGTACCATTATTTGCCACAACAAATTTACCCGTTGCGTTTAATCCATCTACATCATCTGGATTTGTTACTGAATATCCAATCAACGAACCTTCAGGTACATTATCCGTTTTCAATGTAACAATTACTTCATCTCCCTCATCAACTGATTGTTTTGATGAAATGAGTTCGTAACTTGGTATTGGTGTCGGTGTATCAGTTGGAGTATCAGTTGGAGTTGGAGTATCAGTTGGTGTTGGAGTATCAGTTGGAGTCGGGGTTGGGGTTGGAACTGAAGTGTCGTTTATTACAATCGTAATTTCGTTTCCTTCCCAGTTTCCTTCTGGATTCATTGTTGTTCCCGACAATGTTAATGTAAAAGATTCTTCTCCTTCAAGTAGATAGTCAGATACAGGATCAAACTTGACCGAAGATGTTCCGTTTGCGATTACAAATTTTCCAGTTGAACCACTTAATCCAAGATCTGTGATATTAGTAAGTGAATATGTAACTTCGGTATTATCGGTTACATTGGTTGTAGTCAATGTAATCGTAACCGACTCACCTTCATTTACATTTAAAGATGATGATTTAAGTTCATACGATGGGGGTTGAGAAGCATCAACTATTTCAAAAGAAACACTTTTATTTTTCCATTGCTCACCACCAAAATTAGAATTGGTCAATGTAAATTTTAAATTTTCAGGTCCGTCTACTTTATAGTCTGCCTTTGGTGTTACTTTTAAAGTTGTTAAACCACTATCCGCAACAATAAAATCTCCATTAGCATTAAGTCCTTCAACTTCGTCTGGGTTGGTTACTGAGTAACTAACCACCGATCCCGTTGGAACATTTGTTGTTTTGAGTGTTATTGTAACCTCTGTGCCTTCATCTACCTTTTCCGCAGAAGATAATAGTTCATAACTAGGAATTGGGGTCGGTGTATCAGTTGGGGTATCAGTTGGTGTATCAGTTGGAGTTGGTGTACTGGTTGAAGTCGGAGTACTTGTTTGTGTATCAGTTGGAGTTGGTGTACTGGTTGAAGTTGGAGTATCAGTTGGTGTATCAGTTGGAGTTGGTGTGCTGGTTGAGGTAGGAGTACTTGTTGAAGTTTGTGTATCTGTTGGAGTTGGAGTTGGAGTTGGTACTGATGTATCGTTTATTGCGATTTCAATTTTTTCACTTTCCCACTCATTTCCACTTCGTGTTGATCCAGCAAGTTCCAATGAAAATACTTCTTTTCCTTCAAGTAAATAATCTTCCAACGGTGCAAATGTTACACTTGCAGTTCCATCATTGCCAATTACAAATTTTCCAAGTGGATCACTTACACCAATATCTTCTATATTTGTAAGAACATATGTAACTTCAGTTCCAGTATCAATATTTGTAGTTGTAAGAGTAATTGTTACCGAACTTCCTTCATCAATCTCCAATGCAGAGGCACTTAGTTTATATGTTGGTGGTGTTGATGCATCCAAGACTTCAACGGAAATGGATTTATTCTTCCATTGATCGCCACCAAAGTTAGAACTAATAAGTGTAAGTGTTACAACTTCAGTTCCTTCTATTTTGTAATCTTTCAATGGAGTTATTTTTAGTTCAGTTTTTCCATCGTTTGCGACTGAAAGTGTACCTGTTGCATTTAAATTTGCAAAGTCATCGGGATGTGTTATTGCGTATCCGATTTGTGTATTTGTAGGAACATTCGTGGTTGTTAAAGTAATTGTTAATTCTTCACCTTCATTTATTTGTTCCGCAGAAGAACTTAATACATAACTAGGAATCGGAGTTGGTGTATCAGTTGGGGTATCAGTTGGTGTATCAGTTGGAGTTGGTGTACTGGTTGAAGTTGGTGTATCCGTTGGTGTATCAGTTGGAGTTGGTGTATCAGTTGAAGTTGGTGTATCCGTTGGTGTATCAGTTGGAGTTGGTGTGCTGGTTGAAGTTGGAGTGCTTGTTGATGTTTGTGTATCTGTTGGAGTTGGTGTTGGTGTTGGAACTGATGTATCGTTTATTGCAATCTCAATTTTTTCTCCTTCCCATTCTTTTCCAACTCGGGTTGAACCAACCAATTCCAATGAAAATACCTCGTTTCCTTCTAGCAAATAATCTTCAACTGGAGCAAATGTAACACTTGCAGTTCCAGTTGAACCTATTGTAAATTTTCCTACATTTGAATCGACTCCCAAATCATCAATGTTAGTTAGAACATAATTTACTTCTGTTCCAGCATCTATATTTGTGGTTGTTAGTGTGATGGTAACTGAATTGCCTTCATCAATTTCCATTGCAGATGCACTTAACTTATATGTAGGTGGAGTTGAAGTATCTACAATTTCAACTGAAATCGCTGTGTTCTTCCATTGTTCACCACCAAAATTTGATCCAGTAAGTGAAAGTGTTATAGTTTCCGAACCCTCTGTTTTGTAATCTTTAATTGGTGTTACTTTCAACTCTGCTTGACCAGACTCGTTGATAGTAAACTGACCCGTTGCATTCAGATTACTGAAATCTTCTATGTTTGTCACCGCATAATTTACAATTGCGTTTTTAGGTACATTTGTTGTTTTTAGTGTAAATGTTAATTCCTCACCTTCATTTATTTTTTCCGCAGAAGAACTCAATACATAACTTGGTATCGGAGTTGGTGTATCGGTTGGGGTATCTGTTGGTGTGGGTGTACTGGTGGGTGTAGATGTACTTGTTGAAGTTGGAGTGGGGGTAGGTACAGATGTGTCATTTATGTTTACTTCTATTTTTTGATTTTTCCAACCATCACCACCATCTTTCATACTTGAACCTAAAAGTTCCAGTGAGAAAGTTTCTTCTCCGTCAACACGAAAATCAGCAGTTGGTTTAAATGTAACACTTGCATTTCGTGAAGAGTCAATTACAAATACTCCAGCAGGACTTGAAAGTCCAAGTGCAGATGAATTTGTTAAAACATATGCAACCTCAGTTCCCACTAAAACATTTGTGGTTTTCAGTGTTATTGTTACATTCTCTCCTTCATTTACAGATGCTTTGGATGATTCAAGTGTATATGTTGACGGACGACTTGAATCAATTACATTTACAGAAACTGATTTTTCTTCCCATTGTGTTCCTCCAAAGTTTGACTCAATCAACGAAAGTGTTATTGTTTCTGTTCCTTCAATTTTATAGTCTTCGTGTGGTGTTAATTTTAATTCAGATGTACCACTCTGCGTTACTACAAATTCACCAAGTTGACTTTGATTTTCAAAATCATCAGGATGAGTCAGTGCATATTTTACAACAGAACCACTTGGCACATTTGTTGTTTTTAATGTGATAGTAAGTTCTTGTCCTTCACTTATTTCAGAAGCAGAAGATGAAAGTTCATAAACAGGAATCGGAGTAGGTGTGTCGGTCGGTGTACTTGTTTGTGTATCAGTCGGAGTTGGTGTACTGGTTGAAGTTGGTGTACTTGTTTGTGTATCAGTCGGAGTTGGTGTACTGGTTGAAGTTGGTGTACTTGTTTGTGTATCAGTCGGAGTTGGTGTACTGGTTGAAGTTGGTGTACTTGTTTGTGTATCAGTTGGAGTTGGTGTACTGGTTGAAGTACTTGTAGGAGTAGATGTTTGAGTAGGTGTACTGGTTGAAGTTGGTGTGCTAGTAGAAGTTGGAGTTGGAGTTGGAACGGAAGTATCATTAATTGTAATTGTAATCTTCTCACCTTTCCATTCAGTTCTACCTGTACTTGATCCAGCAAGTTCTACTGTAAATGTCTGTGAACCTTCTAATTTAAAATCTGCTTTAGGTTTTAATGGTAAGGTTGCCGTTCCGTTTGAAGCAATTGTTAAAGTTCCAAGTGCCGATGACAACCCAAGTTGTTCGGCATTTGAAATTGCATAATTTACTTCTGTACCAGTTGGAACATTATTTGTTTTTAAAGTAATAGTAACCGTTTCTCCTTCGTTTACCGAAGATGAAGATGATTCGAGTTTGTATGTTGGTGGAGTTGATGAATCTAAAATTGCAACAGAAATCTTTTTGCTTTGCCATTGCGTTCCACCAATTTCAGAACCAATCAATGAAAGTGTTATTGTTTCTGTTCCTTCAATTTTATAGTCTTCACTTGGAGTAAGTTTTAATTCAGCAATACCGTTTTGATTTATTGTAAAATCACCTATTTGACTTAAATTTGGAAAATCTTCAGGATTGGTCATTGCATAACTTACTTTTGTTCCACTTGATACATTTGTAGTTTTAAGTGTAATTGTAAGTTCTTCCCCTTCGTTTATTTCTGCTTTAGATGTAGTCAACTCATAACTCGGAATTGGAGTTGGTGTATCGGTTGGTGTATCAGTTGGGGTTGGTGTACTGGTTGATGTTGGTGTATCGGTCGGTGTATCAGTTGGAGTTGATGTACTGGTTGATGTTGGTGTACTCGTTGAAGTTGGAGTTGGAGTTGGAATAGATGTATCATTAACTGTAATTGTTATTTTTTCACCATCCCACTCAGAACGCCCGGTGCTCGATCCAACGAGTTGTAATGTAAATGTTTCCGCACCTTCTAATTTAAAATCTGCGGTTGGTTTTAAGGTAATACTATCCGAACCACTTGTATTTAATGTAAACGTTCCAAGTGCACTATTTAATCCCAATTCTTCATAATTGGTAATCATATAATTTACTTTTGTTCCAATTGGTACATTTACAGTTTTCAAAGTTATTGTTACATTACTTCCTTCGTTTACAGACGAAGAAGAAGATTCTAAGTTGTATTCGGGTGGTACAGATGAATCTACGACTTGAACGGAAACTTTTTTGTTTTGCCATTGAGTTCCACCTATTCCAGAACCAACCAATGTAAATGTAATATTCTCAGGACCCTCTACCTTATAGTCTTCAATTGGTGTTACTTTTAATTCTGCATTTCCATCTTGACCAACTACAAATTCACCAGTTGCATTTAGATTGTTAAAGTCATCTACATTTGTAACTGCATAATTTACTTTTGTGCCAACCGCAACATTTTTAGTTTTTAATGTAATTGTAAGTTCCGAACCTTCGTTTACTTTGTCCGATGAAGATGTCAATTCATAACTCGGAATTGGTGTTGGTGTATCAGTTGGAGTATCAGTTGGTGTTGGTGTACTTGTTGAAGTTGGTGTACTTGTTGATGTGCTGGTTTGTGTATCGGTTGGAGTTGGAGTTGGAACTGATGTGTCTTTTACTACGACTGTTAAATTAATATTTTTCCATTGCTCACCACCTGAACTTGACCCAACTAACAATATTTCGAGAATTTCTTGTCCTTCTACTTTGTAATCTTTTGTTGCAGTTAAATCTACATTTGCAGTTCCATCACTTCCAATTTGGAATATTCCAAGTGGAGTTTTCAATCCAAAGTCTGTTGGATTTGTAATTATATAACTAACTTTAGTTCCAGTTGGAACATTTGTTGTTGTTAATTTAATATTAACAGTTCCACCTTCATCCACCGCAAAAAACGAAGAACTCAACTTGTAAGTAGGAACTGGAGTTGGTGTGTTTGTTGGAGTTACAGTTTGAGTATCAGTTGGAGTGGATGTATTTGTTGGAGTGGATGTACTCGTAGGAGTATTTGTTGGAGTATCAGTTTGAGTTTGTGTTGCAGTTTGTGTTGGAGTGCTTGTAGAAGTTGGAGTGGGTGTTGGAACAGATGTGTCACCAATTGCTATGGTTATTTTTTGACCTTTCCATTCGTTCCGTCCTGTATTTGAACCCGCAAGTTCCATAGAAAATGTTTCAGCACCTTCTAATAGATAATCCGAAATTGGTGTGAACGAAACTTTTGCAGTTCCATCTGAACCTAATGTAAGTAATCCAAGTGGATTTACAACTCCCAAGTCTTTTATGTTTGTTAATACATAAGCAACTTCTGTTCCGACGGGAACATTATTGGTTTTTAAAGTAATTGTTATTGTATCACCTTCATTTACCTTTGTAGCAGATGGTTCTAATGTATATGTTGGTGGTGTGGATGAATCTAATATCTTTACAGCAACACTTTTATTTTTCCATTGATCTCCACCAAAATTTGAACTTATAAGTGAAATAGAAACCGTTTCCGTTCCTTCTATTTTGTAATCTTCAGTAGGTGTTATTTTTAACTCAGTTGTACCACTTTGCTCAACTACAAATTCTCCAAGTGGAGTTAAATTAGAAAAGTCTTCTGGATTTGTTATTGCGTATCCCACCTTAGTTCCACTTGGAACATTTGTAGTTTTTAAAGTTATTGTAAGTTCTTCACCTTCGTTTATTTCTCCGTTTGATGCAGTTATTGCATAACTTGGAATTGGAGTTGGTGTATTGGTCGGTGTATCAGTTGGTGTGTCAGTTTGAGTAGGTGTACTTGTAGCAGTATCAGTTGGTGTAGGAGTACTGGTTGAAGTTGGGGTTTGAGTAGATGTGGGTGTAGATGTTGATGTCTGAGTATCAGTTGGAGTTGGAGTGCTAGTTGAAGTGCTGGTTGGAGTGCTTGTTGCAGTATCAGTTGGTGTTGATGTACTGGTCGGAGTATTTGTTGGAGTATCAGTTGGAGTTGATGTACTTGTAGGTGTACTCGTTGATGTCGGAGTAACCGTTTGAGTTGAAGTTGGTGTGGGTGTTGGAATTGATGTATCATTTACTTTGACTGAAACTGAAATTCCATCCCATTGAGTTCCTCCGAAATTAGAACTTATCAAAATAAGACTCATAGTTTCAGTACCTTCAACTTTATAGTCGTTTACAGGTGCCAATTCTAATTTTGCAGTTCCATCTTGCTCTACGACAAAAAATCCAAGAGGACTTGTTTTTCCAAAGTCAACTGGATGGGTCATTGCATATCCCACTTTAGCATTCGGTGGAACATTTTTTGTTTTCAAAGTAATTGTAAGTGGATCACCTTCATCTATTTCAGTTGCGGATGCGGTAAGTTCGTAACTTGGAATAGGAGTTGGAGTTGCAGTTGGAGTTGATGTTGGTGTTGGAAGTGATGTATCTTTAATTAAAATTGTTACATTTTTTTCTTTCCAATGTTCTCCACCAATCGTTGATCCAACCAGCAATACTTCTAAAATTTCAGAACCTTCTTTTTTATAGTCTTTTATCGGAGTAAAGGTAACTTCTGCTTTTCCAGCAGAATCTATTGTAAATGTACCCAACGGACTATTTAATCCAAAATCAGCAGGATGCGTCATTACATAACTAACTTTTGTTCCAGTTGGAACATTTTTAGTTTCTAATGTTATTTTGACAGGATTACCTTCTTCTATCGCAAAAAATGAAGACTTAAGAGTATAAGTTGGAATTGGGGTTGGAGTATCTGTGGGTGTACTGGTTGGAGTAGATGTACTTGTAGGAGTAACCGTTTGTGTTGGTGTTGATGTGGGTGTTGGTGTATTTGTTGAAGTTGGAGTAGAAGTAGGAGTAGGAGTTTCAACTGATGTAGGTGTTGGTGTAGGTGTTGGTGTACAATTCTCAGGTTTTAATCTTGGTAAATGACGAATAGTCGATTTTAATTCAGATACTTGTTTATTTGTTACTGCTTTAGGCCAAACTGCTAATAATTCTTGAACATTTTTTGGACACCCTTTTGAATTTGTTATACACTCGGTTACGAAAACATCATAAATGTCTTTGTCTTCTGCATCAAAAACTTTATTTTCATTAAAATCAGCACAATCAAATTCAGGAAGATGATCAACTTCTTTTGTAAGTTTAGGAACTTGTTTGTTTTGAACTGCTTTTTCGTATACTGCTAAAAACTCAGCAATTGTTTTCGGACAACCTTTGGAACTCGTCAAACACTCGGTAATAAAGACACCAAAAATGTCTTTATCCTCTGTATCAAACGCACCATTTGCATTAAAGTCATCGTTACAACAAAAATTGCTCATCTAATAGTCCCATATTAACATTTAAACTCACTTAATTTTAACTTATCACCACCTGCTACATCAAAATACAATTCTTTTATTGTAATTGTATTAAGGGGAGCATTAATGCAATTATACACAACAGGTGCTTTATACCATCTACTTGATGAAGTAGTAGACAATTGATTCGATCCATCACAACCACTCGCCTTGTATATTCGGTCTGTATAAAAATATTTGTTGTTGTTTGTATCAACCAAAACTAATCTTGGTAAAGAAGCACCACATTCTTTACACGACAAATCAATTTCACCATCTCCAAAAATTTTTGTTGAATCTACAAAACCATCAGTATTTTGAACCTGAGTGATTGCTATATTCAATAAATTATTTCCAGCAAAAGCCTCGGTATCCATGAAAATCACCCCACTACTCTCAGGTACAAATGTTGTATGATCTGCTGGCCTTTCTCCGTTTACTTTCCAAACAGAACCAAAAAATTCATCAATTTCTTTAAATGTAAGTTTTTTATCCAAAGCATCAAGCATTTCGTTGGTGTTGGTATATCCAAATTCTGCGGTATCTGGTTTGATACCTGTTAGTGCGGTGTATTTTCCAGAGATATGAGTTACTGAATGCTTTGTGCGATCAAATACAGTTCCATCTTTAATTTCCTCACCACCTAATTCTGCAACAATAGTGTCGTTCCACGCAGAAACTGCGGATGTTACATCTACATTAGTTACTGGTTGACTTTCAATTTTATTTAGTTTATGCCACATCGTAAAATGATTTTCACCGGAAGCATCTGTTGCTGAAAAATTTATCCAAAATGGATCGGGTGTAGTTGACGATGCACCTTGAAATGATCCGGGAGTTGGAGTTGCGTCCGTTTGTTGATTAGAAGTATCACCAGGTGTAGGTGTTGGTGCGGAGCAATTTTTAGTAATTCGTCCAGAATCCTCAGAATCTATATGAGTTCCAACAAATCCAGGTAAATTTATATCTCCGTTTCCTTTTTTTAATATTATTAAATAACTTTTGCCACATTCCAGTTTTGTGAAGTGTTGTAAAAAATTATCATAATTTACTGACACACTTCCGTCAAAGCCACGATATCCTTTATTGTCACTTCTTATTTGAAATATTTTGGAAATCTTATCACGGAAATCTGATGTTGATATGTTTATATCCTGACAGTCGGATTCACAATCTCCAAACCATCCAATATAAAACATCTCACTATTTTCATTTTGTACCAAAATTGCCATTTTATTAAAAAACTTTCAGTTATATTTCAATTAAATTTGTTATATCCCCTTGTATTAAAGTTCCTTCGTAACATCTTCCTACAGGATCAGTGTATACCACATAATTGTTCGTTAATGTTCCAGTAACATTGATAATACCAAATCGTTCAGTCAATCCACCATCTATCATTACGGTGAATTGCTGTGGACTTCCTGTATTTTGCACTTCGTGAAAACATATAATTCCACCTTCTTCAAATTGATTTGTATCTAAACCATCAGGATTGTTTTGTTGCTCCATTGTTCCAGTTGTTTCAATGCTAAATGGAAATTCGTCACAACAATTTGAATTGCTGACAAGTTCAGTTGTTTCTAATTCTGGACACTCGGGAAATTCACAATTATTATTTGGATCACGAGATAATTCAGTTCCGTCTTCGCAAATTTTAATATCTGCTGTGCAAATTAAAACTTCATCAATAGATTCAGGTGGAGTTCCACTTGGACATGATGAACTAAATCGTAAATTATTTAACCCACCCATGTATCCGTGGTGTGCACATTTGTAACTTATTGTTCCAAAATCACCAAGTACATTAAGTTTTACCAATCCATGACGACCAGTTCCGTAATTACCAGTTTCCTCACTACCTTCTGATAAGAATACAAGATTTTCATCGTTATCTTCTAGCAATATTGGATGTTCAATCGGAATATCAATTACATACACTCCTTTACCGACTGCATAAGAATCTGAAGATGAATCTTCGTGAAAAATATACTTACCATTCACAATATCAACAATCACATTGTTTTGAATGCAAAATTCTTGAACTGGTATTTCGTTTGAAATATTTTCTTCTTCAAAAGAATAATCAACAGGCATCGGAGTAACTATTCTTTCATCTTCTGAAATATAATTAACAGGTAATGGAGTAACTACTTGTTCATCATTTGGTTCTTCCATTGCACCATCTGGTTCATCTTCCGTCAAACTTGTCAAATTTGTTATTTCGTTTTGTACAAGTGTGCCACCATAACAATTGCCATTTGCATCTTTATACACAACATAATTGTTGGATAAAGTACCAGTTACATTTATTATACCGAATCTTTCTTCACCATTTATCATCACGGTAAATTGTTGTGGATTTCCTGTTGGTTGAACTGTATGAAAACATAATATACCACCATCCTCAAACTGATTAGTATCTAAACCGTTTGGATTGTTTTGTTGCTCCATTGTACCCGTTGTTCTTATTGTATGAGCAAAGTCATCCCCACAACAATTTTCAGAAGATGCTTCAATTGATGGTTCTGGAGTTGGTGTGGGTTCTATTGGTGTGGGTGTTGGAATACTAATTGGTGTTGGTGTGAGTTCTTCGTCGTCTTCCTGTGAATTATTTACATTCTTTGGTGTAGGTGTTGCATCTGAATCACACAAAACAAGTGGATAGTTATTTGATGCTCCCGTTGCTGAATCATTTGAATTTGAATTGTCTCCGTTGAATATAAATGTTGCTTTTCCATTTACATAAATTTGAAGATAACCACTATTATTCATTTTCTTGATAGTGACTGTGCTGTTTGCAATTGTAGTGTATGCAGTATTTTCGGAATCGGTTGACAAATATAACTTACAAACTCCTTCAACGATTTTACCGGTAAAACATTTCCCAATTAATTTATCTGTGAAATACTCGTTTGTTGAATCTTTCGTTACTTTGAAACTTATTGTGTCGGAATCTAATCCACCTAATGTATCTATTTTTCCTATTGGATAATCTGTTTTATATTCAGAACTACCCATGTATAGCAAAATAGAAACAGGTGTTCCACCTTTAGAATTTCCTATGCACAATTCACCATTGTACGCAAATGAATTTGCATTTACATTTAAATCATTAGGAGATGTTGTTCCACCCACACTTGTACCTGTGGATTCGGCGACATTAAACTTTGTTTCATTTTTACAACATTGTGTATTTAAATTCAGTTTATCAATATAATCAAGTGGTACTGCAACATCTGCCCAAAACGCATCTGCTAATGTATGAGCATCCTCTGTCATGTTTGAATGTGTGGGGATGTATGTATACATTGTAGACCATGTTGTAGCTGTATCCCTATTTGAAAAGTTTGAATGAGTTGGTTTTAAATTATTTTTTACTTGTAAAACTTTTTTTCCACTTATTGTGTGACATCTAAATTCCAATTTAGTAGATGGTTCTGTTGCTCCGCACTTAGTAACAATTCTTCCTTGATCACCTTTGTTATATTCTGATATTGTCAGATTTGGAATATCAAGCACCCCAGTTCCTTTTTTCAATGTTATTTCGTAAATACCACCACATTTTAGTTCTGCAATGTCCCAGAAGAAAGATGGATTTGAAGTGTTTAGTTCAGCAACCAAAGTTGTACCCGTTCTACCTTCACCATCAACTGGTTTAACATAAAACTGAGTAACACTTTGTATAAGTGCTAAATGATCTTGTAACTTGAATGGAGTGCACGAAGCACAAGTACCATACCAACCTCTATACTTAATAAAATTTTGTGAATCTTGTAATAACCTTGCCATGTTTCAAAATCCACTTTTATACAGGTGTCCATACATTCATTTGACCGGAACTTAGTTCGTTTGTGTTCTTCATTTCTCCGGTATAACATATTCCACTTGATTTTAATGTATAATAAAATTTTTGATTTTCATATTTTGCACTTAAAATAATGTTTATCATTCCAAGTGATGTAGTAGACGAACTACTTGAACGAAGATCAATTATATAGTTAACAACATCGTTACTATTTGTTTTCATTTTTTCCCAGCATAATGTTCCATCCCACTTAGGATCTTGTGAATTCATTCCTTGTGTTCTTACAGTAACATTATTGTCTCCACCAGATTGACCTTTCACTATTGTGTATGAAAAGTCAGTTCCTTTACAACAATCTTCAGGTGTTGGTGTTTGTGTGCTTGTAGAAGTTTGTGTCGGAGTTGGGGTTGGTTTCTTTGGTGTTGGGGTTGGTGCAACTGCACACTCATCAATTATCTTCATTTTTTCTGTTGTATTTTGATGAGCAAATGTAAAATGGGGAATATCCACACTTCCTGATCCTGCACTTAAAATAATACGATAACAATGACCACATTTAAGTTTATTCAAAAGTGTTGTTCCAAAATGAATCGGAAATCCGTCAGCCGCAGAACCATCATAAGAGATTTGACCAAGAGAATCTCCTCGCACTTCGTAAATTTTATTTATCGCAGGATATAATTTTTTTGCTTGTGCCATTGATCCACTTACAAGTGGAAAATCAGCACAATCATCGTCTGAACCACTGCATAGTCCATACCACCCTTGATAATATGTTAATCCTGATTGTTGTTGTAATTTTGCCATGTGTTATACCTCTACTAAATTTTGTGTTCCCGTTGATAAATCTCCTTTGTAACATTTTCCATCCGGTGTAACATATCTTACGATAGTGTCTTTTGGTTTTACGGTTAAGGTGATGTTTCCACCAAATTTACCACCACCAGTTGGATCGAGCAATGTTACCGACAAGTCTTCGTTTGTTCCTGTTAGTTCACTCATGCAGAATTCTCCTCCGTTTTGAAATCCAGAAATTGTAATTCCGTTAAGAGAAACCATTGAACCATTAGTTTTTATTTTAACCATTCCACTACAACAATCTTTTGGTGTTGGTGTCGGTGGAACTGGTGTTGGAGTTGGTTTTGGAGTTGGAGTTGGTGTTTTTGGTTTTGATGGAGCAGTTGAAATTAATACGAGATTTTGTGTTCCTTTTGCCAAGTCACCTTCATAACAATCTCCGTTTGCTGATGTATACCTCACTTTTGTTGAAACTGGTTTCACGGTAAGAGTTAGATTACCTCCAAATTTTTCACCACCACTTGGATCAAGCAATGTTACTGATAAATCTTCGTTTGTTCCCGTTAGTTCACTCATGCAGAATTCTCCTCCGTTTTCAAATCCAGCAATTGTAATTCCGTTAAGAGAAACCATTGAACCATTAGTTTTTATTTTAACCATTCCGTCACAGCAATCTTTTGGAGTTGGTGTCGGAGTGGGTGTCTTCTTAGGAGTAGGAGTTGGT
>Ga0222717_10002307_pt1 | contig 14848 bp, 9 predicted proteins | sample C33_18DmetaG_FD_165053 | JGI IMG/M metagenome (GOLD analysis project Ga0222717, IMG submission 165053) | Estuarine water microbial communities from San Francisco Bay, California, United States - C33_18D | ecosystem: Environmental > Aquatic > Marine > Unclassified | place: USA: California...
CTGAACAACATTCTGCTTCCAAATTTTCTTCAAAACTTTTACATCTGATACATATAGCTCAATTTCCCAGTCTGGATTAAACTTCCTAAAGGAGTACAGAGTCATGTAGCGTAACCAAGACATCTCCTTGTTGCCCCAATAAAAGAATATTCGTTTGGGTATCATATCGGTCACCTTGCGTCAAGAACATATTGTAGCCAGTGTGACATAGTGTTACTACGGCTATTTAGGGTTTCTGGAGAAATATGGTTGTTGAACGCCTGTGCCATTGGATTACCTGCATACCAATGTATTCCTATTGTTAAGTCACCGTGAATCTGATGATTATTAACAACTTTAAAAAAATCCCTGCCCTGATGTACCCTATAAGGATATACCACCTTCATTGGAATAATATGCATACCTTCTCGGTATTTATCAATGCCCTTATCGTTCCCAAGCATCCTATATAAAGGCTTGACACCCGCTCCTTGATAACAATTCAAGCTGTAGGATGACATAGCTGAGTCGAAAACATCCTTAAAGAATTTATTGTCCCCAGCAGAGAACATAAACCCTATTGAAAAGTAACCATTAAAATTAGAATATCTCTTTGAGTTCTTTCCGGTAAAATACGCTATGCCTGTTTGAAAACCTTTTATTTTCTGATAGTATTCTTCAATAGGCTTAATGTAAAGTATATCCATATCTGAATACATGCCACCATTTGTAGCTAATTCATTCCATTTGAAGAAATTGCTATTGTGAGATGGTCCAGCCCCTTCGACAAATACCGGACACTCTTTTATTGTTACGCCAAGCTTTTCAACTTCTGGCAACCAATTTTTACCTGCGTAAGAATGGAAATCCTGTCTTTCATCTCCACGCCAGTATCTATTTTTTATGTCTATATCAGATACATGTAGCTCCATTTCCCAGTCTGGATTAAACTTCCTAAAAGAGTATAGAGTCATGTATCGCAACCAAGACATTGTGTCATTGCCCCAGTAAAAGAACATCTTTTTAGGCACACGAACATTTTTGAGTATAGTGGCAGTCATTTTTGCACCATTGGTATCAAAGATGTACTCTTCGGCAGGAATAGTCTCCCTTATAAGTCTCTCAAAAAAATCAGGACGATACTCTCTACAATGGTAGCGATTTCGACACTTTGAATGATTAAAATTTGGAGTGGTGATGACTATGGTATTTTTTGATAAGGAGTCAATTTTTTTTAAAAATGAAACATCGTGTTCTACATGCTCCAAAACATCCATACATAAAACAACATCGTACTTTTTAGATTCGTCTAATTCTGTGACAACTTGATGCTTGTCACCATATTTGGGAACATATTTTAAAACTTCTGAGTTCGCATCTGTGCTAGTGAAACTTCTAACGTCCTCGCTATAAGCATATTGACCAGATCGCCCCAAACCACAGCCTAAATCAAGAACATCATCCCCTGATTGTATAAACTTCTTAGCTTCCGTATAGTCGGGTATTTGACCTATACCTCTACGCTTATCTTTATTCCATCTTTGCCAACTTTGTTCATTCCATAAATCGGCAGGTTTTTTTCTCAATGGCGATGAGTAACCTTCCTCAACTTTTTCCATCAGCCAAGGCACATCCCATTTAATACCCTCTGTGCAGGTAATAGCCCAGTTTTTAAATTTCAAATGTGTGTAGACAGGAAGAGGAACTGTGCTAGTGTAAATTATTTGGTCGGAAGTTTTTAAATCTGAGATGCTAAGATGCTCAATCGAAGAAATTTTAGAAAGAACACCTTCGCAACCATGAGTCTTGTGAAAATTACACCAATGATTTTTGTTACCAAAAGCATCTATATAAACAGGAACAGAATTAAGTTTTGAAAGAATACCGCTGCCCAAATTTTCTTGAATGGTATTTATTTTTGATATTAACTCGCGTGAATCAGGCTCTATTGCAATTCTTGCCAACAAACATTGCTTGAAAACAGAATCTATTAGTTTATGTCTACGGTCTGGTATATTGTGAATATTTCCCAAAAACATCAATCCGCCAATAACCCAATAAAAATCCTTGTCTATAGGAAGTTTATCAATTATCTCTTGCGAAATCAAAGATTCGCTAGTATGGGTGTAGTAACCATCAGAATACCAAGCTGTTTTTTTCGTGCCCTTCCAAGATTTGTTTAAATTCTGTTTTATGTAGTTATCACTTACCTGATCTATAAACAAAGGTTTTACTGTAGTAAATAAATGAACAACATTTCTTCCTAAATCTTTAGTGCGAATCCTTTCACCAGACTCACCTAGGAGTTTTTGCAGGAAATCAATGCGTTCTTTAGTTACATTGTTATTACCTTTCCAGTCCCGTGAAGACGGAGAATGTTCTAGAACAATTACTTTAAGAGCGTGTTTGTAGGCGTGTTGGAACACCTTCTCAAAAATATCTAGAGACTCGCCTTCTCCAATCAAGATATGAAGGATAACAGTGCCAAAAACCTTGTCAGTCTCAAGAAACTGATCACAAGTGACATTATGTATAGAAGAACAATCCGCTTTAAAGCCCCACGGCACACGGCGGCCAACTTCACAAACCTCTCCAAGTATCTCATCTTTTATTGCGTTCCATGCGATGTTGTGTGGGTTCATTTTAAAAGCTCCGACGTTAAACACCAAGGCCGAGATCTAAGTGCATTTAAGTTTCTGTATTCCTTTTTTAGTATACTTACGCCCATCTCATGATGGTTCATAAACACAAAATTATCTATCAAGGCAGACCATCTTAAATCTTGGGAATCTGGTAGTTTATCAATAGATACGTCGTACCCTCTTCGCTGCAAAAAAGAAACACACCACATCTGCTCAACAGTTGACTTAGGATATGGATATGTTTTAGCGTACTGGAACATGAGATCTTTTACTTTTTGGGATGTCCAATCTTTGATTTCTTGGGCGTATCCCCATTGAACAAAATCTGAAACTTTAAAAAACGCTCGGTGTTGAGGGGTAAACTGTTTCCTGATTCCAGACCCATATCCAGAAAAGTCAAAATCAGGATTTATCGCATAAAAATCCAGTAATGCAATCTTACCCTCTTCAACGCTTTCAAAGCAGTTTAGGGTGTGCATAACATCCGTTCTTGTAAGAAGAATCTTTTCTCCTTTTGCCTCATCAACTCCCGCCTTAGCCAGTGTGATCTGCCTTCTTACATTATGAATATGAACTTTACCCGGATCTTTGGATGTGATTAATTTATCTATGGGGAGATCTTTACAAGAATCCGCACACCTGTGCCAAGTAGATAAGATTATTTCTCCATCATGCCATTTCCTTATTGCATTAACTACATTAGATGTATTGCGGTTTACTATACCTCTGATTACAACGCTATTCATTTTTAAGCATCCTTATTATACAAAATTAACATGTTGAGGATCGCTGTCTATAGCGTACAGTATGGTCTTGTTTTTATTGTTGAACATACACCTATCACAACTCTTGGCATCAAAGCAGCTATAGTTTTTCTTCTTATCTTCTGAGTTCCACAGGTCTTTAAACCTCTGATCCGCAAGAGATCCAACCATGCCCTGCTTATTGTAGGCAGTAACACAACACCTATAAACGTTAAGATCTCCACCAATATAGGTCACAAGATTCTGATAGCCACAAAACGAGTAGTCAGGAGCAGCCTGAACAAGATCGGCATAACGCTCACCAAAGTTATTGAACACAATAAAGTTATCATCTTCATATTTTTCTTTTGTTTCCCTACAAAGCTCGGCAGCTTTATCAAAAAACTGTGCAAAATACTTTTCATTATCTGGCTGAAACACAGCACTGATTCGTACATTGTCTACGCCAGCTTTCTTGGCTAGTTCTGTGAACTGACCAACCTCTGACCAGTTGTCATCAGTCACAACAAAACCCATGCCAATCGTCAGATCCGATCCTGTACGCTTCTTCTCTGCCGCAAGATCTGTTACATTCTTCCACATTCTGTCGTGATGTTTTGCAGAGACGTTTCGGATTCGCGTGTAGGATTCTGGATTACCAGCATCTACAGAAAAACGGACCCAAGTGGCTTGCAGCAGAAGAGGAATTGTATCGGGCTTGAAGATCACCCCGTTGGTGACTAGGGCCAATTCCATGCCGCGATCTAGAACAGCCTGATAAATCTTTGTATGGTCAGGATGCACAGAGGGCTCGCCACCGCCAGTAATCTGAATTGCCTTAACGCCCATCTCAGCACAATCGTCCAAGATTTCAAGGCATTTTTCGTAAGGGATCTTTCTATTGGGGTTGTTATTTATCTCTCCACTTTCGGGATGAACCACTTTAAATAATTCATTAGTGGTGTACCCAGACATTCTGTAAGCACAAAAAGAACAATCTTGGTTGCAAAGGTCAGAGATTATAAAGTGTACTTGTAATGGTACAGTTTGTTCCCCCGCCTTTAACTGGTCGATTCTATCCCTGTGATGAAAAACCTTTCCTGACGAATATGCTGTCATTAATCCTCTCCATAAATTTCTTTTCTTAAATTTTTAATCTTGCTATCGATAGTTAAGGTCTTTTTTTTATATAGCTTTCTCATAGATTCATGACCGTTAATCCTTGCTTTGTGCCTCTGGTGAAAACCTATGATATCATCCCTATAATGAACATCGTAAACACCAGAAATTAAACACCCAAGGTAGGCGTCTTCGTATCCCGGTTTTGTAAAACCTTCATCGTTACCACCAACAGCCCAAAAATCGTCCTTAGACATTGATCCTAGAAAAAACAGTGGATGTTTCCTTTTCCACCAATTACAATACCATCGAAGTGTTTTACTAGCCTCTGGATTTGCTCTGTTGTATGCAACGTTAAGGACTGGGGCAAAATGCACCGATTTGTCTGGAACTTCATAAAGTTTATCAATGCTAGATTTAAGGTTTTCACAAGAAATAACACCACCAACCTTATGATCGCGTAACCATTTACAAGCACGTAATGAATAAGATGGAGGCATGTGAACAACGTCATCTGACTGCATAATCAATACTCGGCCCTTGGCTATGTCACAAGCCATATTTCTTGCAGCAGCAGAGCCGCACAGATAGGGTCTATCTAAGTAATGATAAACAACATCAAAACGCTGGCAAACCCTTTTTGTTCCGTCGCAACTTCCGTCATCAACCACAACAATTTCGTAGTTGAGCTTTGTTTCTTGTTCGCGAATACTTTTTAGGGTTTGGCTTAGAAGTCCTGCCTTATTCCATGTAGCTATACAAATAGAAACATCAATCCCAGCCATTCCATCTCCTTCTAATTAAACAAACTCAAGAGAGACATACAAACCGTACTGCTCCTTAGCTCCTGTTGAAAGTGGAGATGCTGACATGGCAATAGACCAAGTATGATGAGTATCTACACCACTACCCCCAAAAGTCTTGTCGATAGGAGCAACGCCCCCAACCTTGGTAGTGTCACTTCCGTCACCAAAAGAAAATCCAAAAACCTCGGTCTGGTCTGTTGAGTCGGTAATATACTGAGTCCATTTAGGCCAAACCATTCCCGTTCCACTAACGACTTCCGAATTCTGTAACTGTTTTTGCCCAGAGCCGGGAGAGTTTAGTAGTGGAACCTTGATGCCACTTCCTCCAACAGAGTCATAACTTCCAGCAATGCCAGCAGATGCAAGTCTTGCGTCACCATTAGTTACTGTGTCGCTATCAGTTCCGTTGTAAAAAGTTTCCCCCACACTGTTAGTATAGTAGTTTTTATTAGCGGTAATATACTCGCTAGGCCAAGGTTCTCCCCACCACCACAAGTCTCCACTTCCCTGTGCGTCGGAGCAAAGTCCGTTGTCAGCCCCTTGTGCGTTGAATGTTGCACCATTATGGTTTACAATCTCTGCAACCTTGGTATTTACACCGCTTGCAGGGTAGTTTACATTTCCACGGTCGTAAACTCTTAGCTGGACATTTTGAACAGTACACTCGTTAACGTTTCCAAATTCGATACCGAGAGTTCCATACATAGACCTGATTCCCGACACGCCCATGTTCGTTGGCGTTCCTGCAACTGCATCTACAACAGCCCACCCGCTAGGATAAGTAGACTGAGTTTCAAATTTCACGTTTGAACTAGCGTCAGTATAAACTGTGCCATCCCCGTTTGAAACATAGCTTGTATCCTGATAGGCACCGATCTGGACCGACGAACCCGCCGTAGAACCAAAAAACGCCATACCTGAACCAGACAGGGTATCAACGGAAGGTGTTCCGTTGTTGTTGCCTAGTAATTGAAATCTAATTTCTGCCATTTTGGTTTATCTCCTGAAAGTAAGTTATGTACTCTTGTACGCATATTGTAAGTTATTTTGTAAATTATACCACGCAAGCATCGTCTGGACAAGGATCGTCTTCCGACTCGCCACAATCAGGACACCCAACCCAAATTGGAATCCATATATAGCTTAGTCTAGCGACTACAACAAAAATTTTCTTCGGCGGCAACTCGTTCCCCTCGGCGTCTGTTCCCCCTCCCCCGCTACCTTCCTCTAGACTAGAATCAAAATTGTAGGCAGTAACAGTTTCTCCAAAAAGAGTATTACTTAATGGTGGACTTCCTCCGATTCCATTTTCGAGACGAATAACCTTAACCGAAAATGTGGACGGGTTACATATACCACCAGCCGGAACTGACTCCGTAACTCCACACAATATGTGAGGACCACCAGACCATACGGACCTTTCGGCGTCCCATTTAAGGTCAACGGGACCAGCGGGCCACATGGACCTATCGCCAACAGACAGCGGATTAAGATTCCAGCTATCCGATCCCGCAACGCCCAACGAAGGGAAGGGTCTGTCCGCAAGATCGGTTCCAAGCCCTGACACGCAAAGCGGACCTCTAAAGTGGGTTACTTGCACAGCACTGATACTGGATCTATTGACTTTTCCAATATTTGTATCGGGTCCATCTGTGCCAGTTCCGTTATTGTTCATAAACTGAAAATCAACTTCACCCATCCATTCATCGGGATCGTTTAAAAAGCTTGAAAAATACGGGTCTAGTTCCGCTCTTGTCGGCCCAAGATGATTCAGCTCGAATTGACCACTATCGCTAACACCTACCGCATTAGAAAAAGCACTCATAGGCCCGCCCGGACTGCTTGACGATTTTACAATCCGAATTGGAGAATACATCTGTTCAGGGCTTGACATTGATCCCGAATTGGCATCGACGGCAAGTGCAGCGGTGGCATGGGTAACATTTTTATTCGAGGCTGCTAAATTTGGCATTTTTACTTATTCCTGTTAATTGTCTTGTCCGAGTTTGTTCCGGTTTGCTTCTACCTTAAAGAAATATGCGTTAACTTCTTGTTCAGACTCCTTTGCCTTATTTAATTCTTTATAGTCCGTTCTTTCAAACGGAAACGATGGAAACGGAGGCTTAGATATCTTTCCTCTTAGCTGTTGAGATCTAGACCAAGCCGATTTATTTGTCTTGGCTATTCTGTCAACATTGTATTTGGCAATTTTTCCAAACTCAGGAGTCCAAGTATTAAACTTGTAAGAGGTGGTAACTCCACCAGTAGCATCTACTGATATATCCATACTACTCACATATGGGCCTAAACTAACAAATCTTTCCCCTAAATTCCAAGCGGGGGCACCCGCCATCTGCATAAAACCAGTTTCAGACTCATACATGTCAGTATTGGCAACAGCAGCATAAACTCCACCAGCATCGTAAAGTTCGTCATAACCCCCAAAAGTTTCTGGATTAAGCTGGGTAACTTCTTGTGCTTCCGCTTTTCCAAAAGGACTGTAGAATCCGCCAAAGTTTCGATTTAAAGTTATCCAAGGACCGTAATTAAATCTTTGACTTTCTTGCGGTATTCCAAAATAAGTTGGCTCTAATACATCGGGAGGAATTTGAAATTGTAAAGATTCTTTTCCTTGACCTATGTATAGGTTTGGCTGTATATTTATTCCAAAAAAGAAATCAGATAAAACAGTTAGCCCGAAATCAGGAGTAGTAGACTGGTCAAACACTTTTGGCTGACTGCCTGTTTTAAACAGGACTCCGAACCGACCAAAAGTAGGATAAAAATAAGACTCGCCGCTAGGACCGCCCTTTTTAGATATAACCAATCCACCGGCTCCATTAACTCCAAAACTGTAATCAGAACCCAAACTAGATAAATCAGTCCCTCCCCCATATGGATACCCCACAACCGGAGTCATCTTTCCACTTTGGTCAAAAAAGCTAACGTCCAAAGAGGGGGCATATTGTCCATACTTAATGAAAGCAGAACTTGCGATATCCCAAGTTTTTATAGCTTCACTTTCATCCTCTGGAAAATAAACATTGTAATAACGACTTGCAACCTCGTTAGGCAGAAGGCAGAAATACTCTTGCTTGTAGGAGGTGTTAGCTATAGCACTTACTCCAGAAAAAATCGAGTCGTTTATTTCATTAAGATCGGGAAGCCATTGATTATATGCTTTTTGCAAATTTGTAACAACTAAGTCGAAACTGTTACCAATGTTTCCACCAGCTAACTGAGAAATAATATCTGAGGTTACGTCTTGTGTAGCAGTCCAAGGAGAGTTAATATTGTTATTAAAGCCGTTAGGCTCGGAATTTGAAAGTGTCTGAAAAGTTTTAAATATCTGCCAGCTAGTTTTGCCACCAAGAGCCATTCTAAGCTCAAAAGGCGTTACTCTGTATTCTCCATATCCCGGAATTAAAATAGGGTGTTGTGCTGATAAGTTGCCATAAAATATACTAGCCAAGCCCGCTATGTTGTATGAGTCAGTTTGGGTCGAACTTCTTTTACCTAAAACAGCATACTGCGATCCAACAGAAGGATTAACCCCAACCCCGTTGCCAGTTCTAGGTAGACCATTAATTTCTAAGTACCGGGTTCTTCTCGCTCCCCATATCATCTTTTGAGTAGTAGAATCGGCAAACTCTTTACCAAGGTCGTAGGACATTATCGACTGATCCTCAATAGGAAGCAAAGCCTCGGCTTCAATAAAGTCTCTAATCGCATTTGGTTCTGGAGCTTGACGCTTAGATACAACCTTAATTGCTATTTCTGCCTTCTCCTCGGGCAATATTCCCCCGCCCTCCAAACCTTCAATCAAGGGTCCGTCTGGGTCTGCTGGATCTCTGTGCCGAACACGGAGATTAGGAATCTGACTGACGCCACCAAAGGGGTTTATAGTGTAATAAAAATCAAACTGGTGAAACTCAGCCATCTCACCAACGAGTCCGTTAACGGACTTTACCGGGCCTTGAATTCTTATATTGTCAAGTTCTTCTGGAGTGATTCCTTCTTCTGTATAAAATTCTGCCAATGCGTCCCAGTTAAAGTCATACTCTGCACTGGTGCCGCCCAAGTCAGGCTGACCGTCTTCAATCCTTATGCCAAACTGTATACCTCCACCAAACACGTTGGTAGTCTCGACTTTCATCAACTCATCTGCTGCGACAAGAAGTTTTAGTATCGAAGTTCCACTGGAGTTAAATCCAGATGCTCCAAAATTGTTATAGGCGGCTCTGGGTCTATTTGCGGGTAAAACATCTCCGTCACCAAAAATTCCATCGGCATCCGCTTCATTCCATCCAAACTCTGGGTTTTCCCAATAAGCGAAAAGATTGAATATATTTGTAGCGGTTCCATCTCGGTTTTGGTATAATTTTGTGTTGCCATAAGTTGCATAAAAAAGAGGATCAGAACCACCGCCAAAAGCATTGGTAGAAGTTTCCCATTGGTTGTACTGATTGGCAAAATAGTCAGTAGCTCCATTGAAATTTTCAATAATAAACTGCACACCATCCATAAGTTTAGATGGAGATTCTATAATAATGTCGTAAGTTTTACCATTAACAGCATCTTCTTTATATGTCCACCTTTGAAATATTCCAGCAAAGTAGAAATCTCCCAATATAAAGAACAAAGGAGTTCCTGTAGAGGGAGACTCAGGATCTCCAAAAAACGGATTACCAGTGCCGTCAACTTCTCCATCTTCCTTTAGTATGAATATTCCATTAGCCGGATCTTCAACGAGAGTAACTTGTAAACTTCCACCCTGTCCTCCCCACCCAATCGAAACAGACAGGTTTGAGACATATGCATTAAACATAAAAATAGGGTCTTGTGGTATAAGCGGTGACGGCATTTATTTTTCCTTGTGGTGATAAAATCAGGGGGTTGGGGGTGCAGCCGGTCCCTGATCGGTCCTGTCAATATTTCCGGCACTATTGGCGTCGCGATTACCTTGAGGTTGGTAATCATTACCGGGTCCACCAGACACCGGGAACGGAAGAGGTTGATCGTCTGACCAAGTATACGTGATACTTGCTTGGTAGGCACCGGAAATAGGATTCCAGTTTTGAGTTCTGCTTGTGGAATATACTGGGATTTGTTCACCAGCGTATGGACCCGCTTGGAAATTGCCCAAAACAGGTTTCCAGTATGTGTCAATCCAAGTATGTCCATCTGGAACGACATAGCGATAAAACCTGTCCATAACCATGCTTATCGAAACAGTTCTTGTTCTTTCTTGAGTAATTAGCATGTTTTGAATAACAGGTCCAGTAATCTTTCCAATAACTGGCTTTATAGCAATAACATTTTGAAGACCTTCTTCGTTGCCCATATCTATATCACAATTAAAGGTTGTAGCTCCTTCAAACACGGGAGTTTCGTCATTGAAGGAAGTCGATATTGTGATGGTGCCAGCAGTCTCGTTATCGGTTCTGCTAAAAGTTAAAGGTTTGGGATTCAACTGATCTGGGTCGTTATCTCGCATCCAAGGAGGTATAGAACCCACAGCTATGGAGCCACCTTCTTGTGGAGAAACTGGACGGATACCTAAAATATCTTTATAATACCTGTTAGCCCACACATAAATCAAATCGGTAGCATATTCTTCGGGCGGGGCAATATCCGGGGCACCCGGAGGATCAAACGCTGGAAGCTCCCTTGGAACAGGAAGGGGTAAAATATATTTATTTACCCAATTCCAAGCATGTTTATATCTTGTATTTAATCCTAACTCTCCAAGTTTCTCCTGCTGGCCGGTGAGTTGGCTACCGGGCCTCTTAACAGCGGCATCCTGCCCGTTTGTCAAGCCAACCCATCCCTCTACTGAAATATTCACACCTATTGTATTTAATTTAGAGCCAGCAACTCCACCATCTACAGTAAAGTCTATCTCCATTTTTGCAGGAGTTTCAAATCCATCCAAGTTGGCTACTTGCCAAGTTCTTGTTACAGAATAGGTTCCGTCTGTGATACCTCTTTGAAATTCGTTTACTTGATTAAAAGCCTTGAAATTGCTTGCGAGGTCTGCGGTAGCATATATTTTATCTTCGGGAGGTAGGTTGCTTGAGTTTTGAGTCAAGAGGTTTCCGGGATCTGTGGCTGATGAAGCAACCGTTGGCTCTCTGAACCTAATCGAATTTCCTTGACCGGTTAAATCTTCTCCTTCTCCCCAAGATGTATTTTCTGAGGCAAGTGGATCGTTTCCTATGGCTCGCAAACGAGAGTCTATAAACCTTTTCGCCCAACGAAATCCAGCGGCGTTGTTTCCGTATCCTACTACATCAGCACCCTCAAAGCTAGGACTATTAAACGGAATACCTGTGGCAGATATATTGTGAGTTATTGTCCATGTTTTGTAAACGTTTGAAGGAGACTCTTCTGCTGCGTCGGCAATCAAATTAGGGTTTGGGTTCATGCCCTCTCGACGGAACGGTTCATTAAGTGTATTAACGTCAGGATTTGGAGATATCGACCAGTCTTCGGAGTAATCAACTATGAACCTAGCATCTGGCTGACCCTGTTTGGTTTGATTTGGTTCAGGTTCGTATTGGCTTTCGACCGTTGAAATAGGGAGTCCAGCTTCATCTCTGCATGAAAAATTATTACTTTCAAAAGTAAAGACATAGCTTTGATCTTGGACACCTTGGCTTTGTTCGCTTTGGGGTGAAGCCTCTAAACTAACCAATATCGCATCAATAAAAGTTATGGGGTTTAATCCACCCCTATCGGTTATAACCAAAGAGCCGGGACGAGGGCCAATGTCGCGGTCTTCGGTGTAGGTAAGTGCTAAAATCTCTGTAATCTTTTCGGCAATAGCGGCCTGTCTTTCTCCTTTAACAAGCATACTCCTTGAAGGGTCTACAAGCGTAGTTCCAGTAATTGTAATAATAAACTTTTGACCCAGATACATATTTCCCTTGCGGAGCAGTTCTGTGTCAATGGTGTAACTAGGCAGCGGACCGGCCAAAGGAAAAGCCTGTCCCGTGTTGGGATCAAGATCCGGCAAGGCTTTGCCAGAAATCTGAATTGGTATTTCGTTTGGAATAGTATAAGTAAAACTTGTCATTAATTATCTCCTAGTTAAAACCACGCGAAAACAAATTTGTAACCTTAACCTCTGGTGCCTTAATAAGTAAATCAGAAGAGGATGTAGTCACAGCAATGCCTGACGAATACAGGGGAGCGACTCCACTAGGCTGATTACTTTTTAAGAACAGGGTAGTAGTCTCGGTGGCGTTAAAGTCCTTTTCTACAAAAAGTGTGGTACTTGAGTCAAAAGACTGTTCATTTCTAATAAAAAGATTTATTTTAGAATCGTCTAATACGGGGTTAGCTACTGTTGGATTTGCCCCTTCTGTGAATAATTGTAGGGTTCCAGAGCCGGTTGGCGTAGGTCCAGATTCAATAAACAAACTCATATTTGAAATATCGTCTTCTGACGGCTGACCTAAAACATTAAGCGTTGTTGTTGTTGTAAAAGGGGTTGCTCCCTCACCCATTCCTATTAAATTTAAAGAAAAGTCTATCTGACTAGGACCGCCTCCATAACCCTGAACACCTAGAATGTAAGCATTTGTAGAGCCAGAGGAAAGTTGGTCGAACTTAATAAAAAGAGTAGACTCTGAGCTGGACGGTCCTATAATCGCCAAAGCCGTGTCTGCGTCAAGTCTCTCCGACGAACCCATAAACAAAGGGGCGACATCAGACTTATCTGGGTAACCTCTTATAAATAAACTCTCATTAGTTACGTAGCCCGGCGATGCAGGCAGTAATGGTTTACAGATTATGGGACCAGCATCGAATACCATAAGTTATCCACCTGACTTAAACGAGTTTTTATTGAACCTTTGATCAACTTCTCTTTTGATAATCTCTTCCATTTTCGGCGTTATGGCATCCCCAACCGCATTAACTATATTTGTAGTCTGCTCATCTGACATACTAAACGTCATCGTCATATCGCCGTTGAACGAATGAGTAACCTTCATTCCCTGACCTATGCTTTGAGCAAGGTTGTTCATGGCACCAGCTACATCTTTAAATTGTCCTACCATATTATCAAGTTTACTGCCAAATGCTGCACTAAATTTATTCAGCACCTCGCTAAATGGACCGATATTAATTTCGAGTGGACCCATTGAACCATTACCGGTTCCACCATCTTGCAGGTATGAGGTTTTTGAACCGCCAACAACGCCACCTTTGGCGAATTTAGCCGGTGTCTCACCTGTAGCGTTCATTTTCTCTAGGTTTTTCATTCCTATTTTTTTGGCGGCCTTGGGGTTTACGACATACTCGCCCGCTGTCAACATGGCAGGAATACTATCTACAGTTCCGCCTTGGTTAAGGTTCTGTGCCCCAAGAGCATCTAGAAAAGCACCCGGATCTTCAATCCCGAACCCTTTTAGAAGTTTAAACAAAGATGCAACCCGTGACCTTTGCTCGTCCGAAAATTGTTTACCGTTGTTATTGTTGGCTTTTCCTGTCACATCTAAGCCCGCTGTTTTAGCATATTTTGCCGCTATCTTAGGTCCGTTTCTTCTAAGAAGGCTGTTGTACTTTTGTCTTTTTCCTGCTTCTTCAGGATTAAAATCGTCCTTAGCCTTGTTGTTTTTTGCTTCTTGTTCTTGTTTTTTCTTTTCGATATCTTCTTTGATACCTGCTAATCTTGCCTTTTTTCTTCCAGCGGAAGTATTAAGGTTTGGTTCACCTTTATCTCTTGCTTGACCCCCTGCTTGCTTTGCTTCAATGAAGTCTTTTCTTTCTTTTCTTCTGTTAGCTGCGTCTGTTTTGATTCTGCTTTGGAATGCTTTCTCGGCGTATTTTTTTGCGTCAGCTTCAACATTAGGTGAAGCCTCACGATTTTCTTCAACTCCTACTAATGAATAATACTCTTTTTCATACCTGCTTTTTTCCGCCTCTTGTTCGACTTTCCGTTGCTGTGCTTTTTGAGCGTTTACTTTGGTAACAGCTTCGGCCTGAGCTTTGCGATCTTTTTCCCGATTTTCAAGCCTTAGCAATCTCTCCTGTTCTTCTCTTAACTTTCTATCAGCAGGAGATTCATTCGCTATTTTATCCTCTGCGAATTTTTTCTGGGCTTCTATTTCCGCTTCTTTGGTTATCTTATCCCAATCTTCTTTGGCTTTATCCTTTGCTTCCTGATCGGAAACTTGATCGGCGTACTGCACGGCAAGGAGAGATTGCTCTTCTTGCTGTTGACGGAAGGCTGCTTTCTTTTCTGCTGCTTTCTTATCGTAATCTTCTAGCCCCGGATAACTGTTATTGTCTCTGTACCATTTTTCCAGCCTTTTTTCATATTCTTTTTCTCCTAGTTGTTCTCTTAGTGCATTTTTTTGTTTCTTTGTGCCAAGTTTAAATACGCTGTCAGACTCGATTTTACTCAGTTCGGCAGCGGCTTTCGGACTCACGGAGTCTGACGCTACTTTTTTAGCCAAAACCGCTGCTTGTTCTTCTCTTTGTTCAGCTTTTCGATCTAAAAATTCTCGCGGTCCACTTACTCCTTGGCTAAGTCTCTCATCTGCGTTTT
>Ga0222717_10002308_pt1 | contig 14843 bp, 22 predicted proteins | sample C33_18DmetaG_FD_165053 | JGI IMG/M metagenome (GOLD analysis project Ga0222717, IMG submission 165053) | Estuarine water microbial communities from San Francisco Bay, California, United States - C33_18D | ecosystem: Environmental > Aquatic > Marine > Unclassified | place: USA: California...
AGAAGAAGAGAAAAAAAAAAGGAATAAATTTAATCTAAAACCCGAAAACATATCGAATATGAAACAAATATATATGAATCCGAAAATTTAAGATTAAAAAATCAAATATAGTATATGATTTAACAAAGAAATAAAATGAAGCGGTTGTATTGCACTATATCAAAGTATATGTTATTTGTCTCTAGATATTGTAATCGTAGTATATCACTAAATAATATTAATGAAACTTATAATGAATTATGATAAATATTTATTGGATATGGCTTATAATTTCAATAATAAAAATTGAAACAAGAATAAAAAAGAAGCGGATTTATAAAGATGAGTTTGATAGACATGAGTTTGATAGATGTATCCGCCATTGCGGAAATACCAGATGAATATCCAGACGAGTTTAATGCGTTTTGTTTGAATAACTGCCTAAAACCGCCAAATATAAGTTCGAAAAACGGCAAAGCATTGTCGGTGATGTTGAACAATAAAAACAATTATTGGAACCGCAAAACTTGCGATGAATTAGTGAAAAAGTTTAATATAGAAACTAAAGATAGTATTCAGTTATTCAATAAACATAATCAGTGGGGTATACAGACCAATAGCGGAAAAGAAAGAGGTCGACTATATATTATTTATCCATATGCTTTGTCGAATAAACATAAAATGAGAAAAGATTTTAAATTTGACGGAACCATAGAAGAAAAATATGTAGAAATTGACAAAATTAAATCCACCATAAAACATGACTATTTGGAACCACCAAACATCGCATGGCAATTAGGACATAAAAACCCAGGGTCAACCAATAACACAGATGAAAATTTGGTATTGCAACCACCTATACAATGTAAATATAGAGACAATTATATATTTTTAGATACTTTAACCAAGATGCCTATGCCAAAAAAATTACAATCTATGGTGAAAAATAAAGAAATAGAATTTACGAGAGAACAAGTGATACAATATAAACAACTATTTGATAATTTACTTACAACGGTTTAAACAAATATGATAATAGTCAAGATTTAATTCAGTTCCAAAACATTTTCGTTGCGTATGTTTACACGCCAAAGCGGTGGTACCACTTCCCATAAACGGGTCTACCACTAAGGCGCCTTTTTTACTAAATAAACGAATAAGATGTTCTATCAAAGCAAGTGGCTTCACAGTAATGTGTGTATTTTCGCCTTTTTCTTTCTTAGAAGGTTTTGATACAAAGAAATTTTTATCATAAGTTTCGTTATAGGATTCTGTCGTGATTATATTCGCCGGTACTCGGTCGCTGTCTATTCCTACTTTTTGCGAGAAGTCCAACAATCCAGTTTTAAAGTTCAATTCGTTTTGGATGAATGTAAGTTTACCGATAGGTTTCATTGCTACGCAAATAGGTTCAAAACAAGACCTAATTTGCGGTGTTTTATAATCTTTATATTCGTCAATCAACTTATTTTTTTCTTCTTGCGTGATGTCCATCTTAGCGATTACATGCGAAACGGACATACCTTTGGGCATAGTTTGTGTATAAGTCCAATTGATCATATCACGGATTTCAAACCCCGCAATTTCGCAACTCATCGCAATGGCGTGATATAATCTTGGTGACGAAAATGATAGGAAATATGCGCCGGGTTTCATTTTCTGAAACAATAACTTGGATAGTTCCAAATAATAATCATATAAATTTTTTACTTGCGATTTATCAAATTTCATACCCTTGGGTAAATGCTTAATATGACTATTTTTTACATCACTATTGACTTTGTCTGAAGACCAATTATTGTCGAGTTTATCAATGAAGTATGGTGGGTCCGTAATTACACAATCAATGCTATGGTCGGGTAGCTTTCTTAATTCCTCCATACAATCAGCGTTAATAATTATAATGTCGTGTGGTTGAGTTGGAGACGTCTCGTTTTCGTGTGATTGAGTTGGAGACGTCTCGTTTTCGTGTGGTTGAGTTGGAGACGTCTCGTTCACGGGTGGTTGACTGGATGTTTCTATTAAACTGATTAATTCACTTTTATTTTTTGATTTACACTTTTTAATTCCAAGTTCTTGACATTTTTTTAAAAGGGCTTGTCTAGAAAGTTGTTTGATTTCCATATTGTAATTATTGAATTATTTTGTTTAATATTCAATTTTGTTATTATCATTTCTGAAATTTTAATTAGTTTACAACGATTATTTGTCTCCAAAAATGATTTATAGAAGAAAAAAATATAAAGTCCGGATTGGTTCATATTTTTACAATATATGAGACAACTAAATCTTCACCAATTATTTACTCTATTTCTATAGTCAAAACATCAATAAATATTCTATGCAAACATTATTTGTCTTAAATGATATAATTGTCATAATATTAAGGTTCGGAATTAGAGATAATGTAAAAAGTATTTGAACAAAGTATTTGAACAAAGTATTTGAACAAAATATTTGAACAAAATATTTGAACAAAATATTTGAATGTATAAATAAAAAAGATATACATTCAAACCATTTATACCTTAGATTTCTTGCTCTTCACATCTTTAGGTTGCTTAGCCTCTTTTGGTTCCTTAGGTGCCTTAGTCTCTTTTGGTTCTTTTTGTGCCTTAGGTTCTTTCACCTCTTTTGGTTCCTTAGGTTCTTTCACCTCTGTAGGTTCCTTAACCTCTTTAGGTTCCTTAACCTCTTTTGGTTCCTTAACCTCTTTTAGTTCCTTAACCTCTTTTGGTTCCTTAGGTGGTTTTGCTTCCTTAGGTGGTTTTGCTTCCTCCTTTTTTGTTTTAAAGTCTAACACCATAGACGAAAGTTCATCATCCGTTTTGTCAGGTAAATACATCTTCAACGCATCAAAAACGGTCTTGTATTGAAAGTGTAGAGAAGAAAGATTTACAGGATACACCATATTATTATATTAAAATAAGGTATTTGTTTAAATTGGTTTATCAATATAATATAAGTTATCCTTGTTGGGTTTATACAAAGGAATATTTAACGAAACCTTGCTCTTGTATGATGTAATTTTTTTCATATAGTAAGGTGGCACATATGCTTTCAAGTTGGGTTGGTCTTTGTATACTCCAAAAATGCGAGATTTTTGCAGAAAGGAAGTAATGGAAAGCAACTTGCCAAAAACTTGGTGCGTAATGTGTATTTTGAAATCGGTCGAAGTAAAGGATAGTCCGCGATTGGCCATCCGATTGGCAATGACAATGATATGCTTGTTAGGTATAGAATCGATAATCCTAGAAATATTATTTTCAGAGACAATATTGGATTTACCGCGTCTATATATTTTTTTTTGTGTAGAAAGCACAAGAATAGGGAGGTCAAACTTCAAAGACAAGACCCGTGCTTGTGAATGCATTTCAGAGACATAGTTAAACTCACTGATGAGCAAAATACCTCCGTCATTTGCCGTGAAATCTTCAACAATAGGTACATAGTCTGTCATTCCTTGTTCATCATATGGTTTATTAAGATAGTTTACCTTTTCGATTCCATAATAATCCTCCGGCGGTGTAATACAGATGATGCGGTCAAATATGGGTTTGTAGCGGAAAGGTGTTGCCGTGACATGGAATTGATTGGTAGATAAGGGAATCAATGGATTGTGTCGGGTAAGATCTGATTCGTCCATAATGAGAGAGAAGTGTAACGGGGGAATATACTTGCTGTATTGATGCGAGTTGTTCATAAGGATGGTAACCTTAGCAGAAGGGTTATATTGATATACGGTAGAATATGAAATGCGCTGAGTAGCCATACGCTGTTTGTATTGTTGCAACACAAGAAGACTATTTTGTATGATAAGAACGCAATGTAATGAAGATTGTTGAATAAGGTTGAAAATCATAGATGTCTTTCCGGATTGTACTTGTCCGTAAACGAGTGAGACATTTTTCTGATGAAAGGTAATGGACGGGGTGGTCTTGAGGGTCCGTATGACCCTATAAGACCCGGAAAACATAGCGATCAAATCGAGAGTGTCTTGTGGAAGCATCGATTGGAAGCATCGATTGGATGTGTATTCATTATCCCTGTAAAATGTTTCAATTTTTAAGAGAATCCTATATAAAGAAATTCCGTGTCATTTCTTAAAAAACAGACTCATTTATTATAAAAATTGAAATGAAAAAATAAATAGAACAAGGCTAGCATGATGAATAACGTAAAACACACGAAATACCTCAAATACAAGTGGGCAAAGAAATCCCGCGACAAGGCGTTGCGTCTGGATCGTCGATTGAAAGAATATGCTCAGGAACCTATGAGAAACTTAGTTGATAACATTGTGGGATCGTAACCTTATTGTGGGCGTAATTCACAATAGTCTACCTCCATCTTTTATTCATCAAATCCCACGACTCAAACCGAATGCTTATATATTTTCTATACCAGTTCACTTTGTCAAGATTTTTTTGCGATGTTGTAAAACATATATTTCCAAACCTTTTTTCGTATGGGACACAAAAAAAGTAGGGTCGTCACCCATCCCTTTTTTTTGTTTTTTTTTGTTTATTTGTTTAATCCAAGATAACCGGCTTGTTCTTTGGGGTCTTGTTGAGGAACACCTTCCAGTAGTATGGTTGACCAGTGGAAGGGTTAATCTTATTTTGGTCTGGTGCGAGCTTGAAGAATGCATCAGGTCCGTCCAACTTTCCCCATTTTCCGCCACCCATTTCTGGGTCGACGTACATATCGTAGAAGTGTACAAAGCACATTTGGTATTTCTTTCCATTTTTTTCCATAGGAACCATTTGGACGGTTTCAACGCAGTCGCAACCAAACAATTCGTTGAATACGACCATGACCTTTTCGTCGGTCACGAAGGACATCATATGTGGGATGCAAAACGATGGAATAGACATGATGAGTTGTAGGCATTTATTTATAGAAAAAATCCATTTCAATTTTTATAAATTACAATAAATCTAAACCGGAAATGCTGAACAACATATACATGGTTATGTTGTCTCAGTAGTGTTACGCAGCATATAAACGCTCTCAAGTACAAACAAAAAGTAGGGTCGTCACCCATCCTTTTTTTTGTTTTTTTTTTTGTTTAGTATTTCCATACGTCATTAGGACTTAAATGAAATTTGTTTACATAGACCTCTTGTAGGTGGTCATTGTACAATGCGCGTTCCTGCTCATTACTTGTCGCAATGTTTGAGATACACTCCTGAAAGGGAACAATAATCACCTCACGAAAGTAGTCGCTTTTTTTGTGAACTAGTGTTTTGTACGTTTTTTGGTCCTCGTACCAATACACCACCAAAACAACCGTCTGGTTATGGTTATCGTAAGAAGAGTCCAGTACATCAAAAACCGGTTTATTTTGGTCGTTTTCATAATAGATAATAACATCCGCCGCCATATCGCTTTCTTGTAAGGGTAAATCTTGCAAAGGAATCATATTGTTAGACTTGAATAGTCTAGTATTTTTATTTCAATTTTTCAAGGACAATGGGTGAATAATATCGTTTATATCTTATTGGTGAGGCCCTTCGGTGCTTCCACGACCGGCTCAGGGACTGGAGGTGTCTCATATGAAAAAAATAGGACCACCGTCCATCTTTTTTTTTGTTTTTTTTTGTTGTGCCTTGGTATTTGCCTTAAAAGCCTTGTTCTTTTTTAAAGATATTCATCGTAAACATACTATGATTTGCTTGTAAAGTTTGCGGTGTTGGCATAGTAAAATTCTCTTCAAATGTTTTTTTAAATATAGGAAATCGTTCAAGTAATCGTTCTTTTAGGGTAATATCTAACGAATTAATAAATTGTATAGCAGTAGAAACGCTTGCTCCCAATTGGCTTACTAATAGACTCTGTAACTGGGCATCGATATTTTGTTTAGTGATAAACGATTCTAATTGAAGTGGTTCCTGTTGAGTTCTTGAAAAATTGAAACTAACACCCTTGTCAACCATACGGTTATAGTCTCGTTCAAAGCGTTTCCGAACATTAATCTTTTGCTGTAACTCCTTCGCACGTGCTCGTTTTAGCTGCGATTGACTCATCATTATTGTTGATAGATTTATATTTTATTAATTTCTATTTCAATTTTTATTTCAATTTATCAAGGACAATGGGTGAATAATATCTTCTCGAATGGAGTTTACCAGTTTTTTCGTCTACCCAGTCTAGCTTCTCAAACTTGACCGGTTCGTCGTCTACCTTGAAGTCCCTGCGCGTTGCCTCGGTGCTTCCGCGAATGGAGGTATCTCGTATGCAAAAAAATAGGACCACCGTCCATTTTTTGTTTTTTTGTTTTTATTTTTTTTGTTTACCAGTTTTTTTCGTCTACCCAGTCTAGCTTCTCAAACTTGATCGGTTCGTCGTCTACCTCGTCCCAATCTATTTCCAGGAGGACCGCCTTATATTTTTCCGGTTGTGGAACTGATTTTTCCGGTTGTGGAACAGGTTTCACCACATTCCGGCAACGGTCCGTCTTGTGTCCCTTTTCGCCACACGAAAGGCATGGTGGGACGAGGGAGCACTGAAACACGGTGTGCCCGTTTTTACGACAGAAGTAGCACGTAGCATTCATTGTGGGTTATCGTTTGTATCTTATTGGTTCGCCAGCCTTTTCCAATAAGATTTTTTCATTTCAATTTTTATCAATGCTACAAAAAAAAGGGTTCGCCACCCCGTTTTTTTATTTTTTTGTTATTAAAACCCCCAGGAACTAAATTGGTGGATGTGCTTGGGATTAAACCTTTCGATCATCAGTTCGTGCTTAATTGGGTCGCGGGTTTTCTTCATTGCCTCATAGTCATATTCAAATATATCAGGGTTCTGCGACAAATAATACCAGTCAACCTTGTCTAAGTTTTGTTCCAGTAGGTGAATTGCGTTTGGGTTCTGTGACAAGCCGTCCCAATCAACCTTGTCTAAGTTTTGTTCCAGTAGGTGAATTGCGTTTGGTTTCCGCGACAACATGTCCCAGTTAATCTTGTCTAAGTTTTGTTCCAGTAGGTGAATTGCGTTTGGGTTTCCCGACAACATGTTCCATTCAACCTTGTCTAAGTTTTGTTCCAGTAGGTGAATTGCGTTTGGGTTAAACGACAAATCATCCCATTCAACCTTGTCTAAGTTTTGTTCCAGTAGGTGAATTGCGTTTGGGTTTGCCGACAAGCCCTCCCAGCATATCTTGTCTAAGTTTTGTTCCAGTAGGTGAATTGCGTTTGGGTTTGCCGACAAATTATACCAGTTAACCTTGTCTAAGTTTTGTTCCAGTAGGTGAATTGCGTTTGGGTTCTGTGACAAGCCGTCCCAGGAAACCTTGTCTAAGTTTTGTTCCAGTAGGTGAATTGCGTTTGGGTTCCCCGACAACCAATACCAGGAAACCTTGTCTAAGTTTTGTTCCAGTAGGTGAATTGCGTTTGGGTTTGCCGACAACCAATACCATTCAACCTTGTCTAAGTTTTGTTCCAGTAGGTGAATTGCGTTTGGGTTCTCCGACAAATTCCACAAGTTAACCTTGTCCAATGGAACCCAATCTCTTAGTTTAAACATCGTCGGTAGGTATCTTATTGGTTCGCCAGCCTTTTCCGAACGGGGTTTTTCATTTCAATTTTTATCAATGCTACAAAAAAAATGGGTTCGCCACCCCGTTTTTTTTGTTTTTTTTGTTATTAAAACCCCCAGGAACTAAATTGGTGGATGTGCTTGGGATTAAACCTTTCGATCATCAGTTCGTGCTTAATTGGGTCACGGGTTTTCTTCATTGCCTCATAGTCATATTCAAATATACCAGGGTTAGCCGACAACAAGCCCCAGTATATCTTGTCTAAGTTTTGTTCCAGTAGGTGAATTGCGTTTGGGTTTCCCGACAAATTCCACCAGTGAACCTTGTCTAAGTTTTGTTCCAGTAGGTGAATTGCGTTTGGGTTTCCCGACAAATTCCCCCATTCATCAATCTTGTCTAAGTTTTGTTCCAGTAGGTGAATTGCGTTTGGGTTTTCCGACAAATAATACCATTCAACCTTGTCTAAGTTTTGTTCCAGTAGGTGAATTGCGTTTGGGTTAGACGACAAACCATCCCAACCAACCCAACCAACCTTGTCTAAGTTTTGTTCCAGTAGGTGAATTGCGTTTGGGTTAGACGACAAACAATCCCAGTCAACCTTGTCTAAGTTTTGTTCCAGTAGGTGAATTGCGTTTGGGTTCTCCGACAAACCCTCCCAACCAACCCAACCAACCTTGTCTAAGTTTTGTTCCAGTAGGTGAATTGCGTTTGGGTTCCACGACAAACAATCCCAGTCAACCTTGTCTAAGTTTTGTTCCAGTAGGTGAATTGCGTTTGGGTTAAACGACATCCTGTCCCAGCGTATCTTGTCTAAGTTTTGTTCCAGTAGGTGAATTGCGTTTGGGTTAAACGACAAATAATACCAGTCAACCTTGTCTAAGTTTTGTTCCAGTAGGTGAATTGCATTTGGGTTAGTCGACAACTTTTTCCAGTCAATCTTGTCTAATTGAACCCAATCTCTTATTTTAAACATCGTCGGTAGGTATCTTATTGGTTCGCCAGCCTTTTCCGAACGGGGTTTTTCATTTCAATTTTTATCAATGCTACAAAAAAAAATGGGTTTTGTTCCAGTAGGTGAATTGCATTTGGGTTAGTCGACAACCATTTCCAGTCAACCTTGCCTAAGTTCCAGTAGGTGAATTGCGTTTGGGTTAGCCGACAATTCATCCCAGTCAACCTTGCCTAAGTTTTGTTCCAGTAGGTGAATGGCGTTGGGATTTCCCGACAAAATCTCCCAGAACTCCAAATTCCACCAGTTAACCTTGTCTAAGTTTTTTTCCAGTAGGTGAATTGCGTTTGGGTTCCGGTTTTGTTCCAATAGGTGAATTGCGTTTGGGTTGATTGACTTGTTCGTTGCGCACAAAAAAATAGGGCCCGCCCATCTTTTTTTTTGTTTTTTTGTTTTTGTTTTTTTGTTATGCCTTGGCCTTCGCCTTAAGAGCCTTGTACTGCTTCCTCTCCTCTTCCGTGTGGTCGCCTTTCTTGGATTGAAGTGCCTTGTAAAGCACCTTGTCCGCCTTGGTGAGGCCCTTCTTTGCTTCCACGACAGGCTCGGGGACTGGAGGTTCCTCGTCTTCGTCTTCAGGTTCCTCGTCTTCAGATTCATCGTCTTCAGGTTCCTCGTCGAAGATGCGCAGGCTCAGTGCTTCCACGACGGGCTCCTTGGTGAGGCCCTTCGGTGCTTTCTCGTCGAACTCCTTGCGCCACTTCTTGCGGAGAAGTTTCATCTCGGCGATGGTCACGTCTTCGCCTTCCTCGCGTTCCTTGTTCTTCACAAAAGCGTTCTTCGCCTTGGCGCGTACCTTGTCTTCTTCCGTCCATACACGCGGTGGAGGCGGCACACGCTTCGTCTTGTGTTTCTTGTCGTAGGCGGTCATAGCTTCCTTGATTGATGCCTTATCGTCGCCGTATTGCTTGACTTGTTCGTTGCGGTACTTCTTGCGCAAGACCTTCGGGTCGGCTTCGGAAAGAACGATGCGATCGAAGATTTCCGCCATACGGTCCGTGTTCGCCTTGTCCGCGTAAATCGCCTCGACCAGGTCCTTGTACGAGATGCGCTTGTCGGCGACGGCAACATCGATTTGTTCGATAGTAGACATGATTGTTAGGGTGCTAATTCGTTTATATCTTATCGGTTCCGCAGATTTCTCCGCGGTGTCAGCCTTTTCCAATCAGATTTTTTCATTTCAATTTTTTCGGTTCTTGTGCGTAGCTGTAACTCGACCTCAAGTAAATAATACTTGACCTCAAGTAAATAATACTTGACCTCAAATAAATGCTTGACCTCAAATAAATACTTGACCTCAAATAAACAATACTTGAGGTCGAGTTACAGCTACGCACAAGAACCGAAAAAATTGAAATGAAAAAATCTGATTGGAAAAGGCTGACACCGCGGAGAAATCTGCGGAACCGATAAGATATAAACGATTTACAACTAACCCAATGAATACGATGATTGACCCAAAACGTATTACCGGTAACTTTATGATTGTGGACCCCAAGCTTAAAGCCCGCTACGGTAAAAGGCCTTTTGTGTTCGGTGAACGGCAATGGACAAACATCTGCGATTGGATTAAAGACGAACTTGTTATGAACACACCCTCGTTTGATATGGACCTACTTGTATCCCGCATGATGCACAAAGACGTCGAAGTTCGGCGGAAGAACCAGCGCATTTGGATGGGTTACGTGCTATCGGCAGCACGCAGGGATACTTTAATTGTCATCAACCGTAACGGAGAGTTCCAAATCAGCAATGCCCCCAAATTGCGAGCGCGTGTATACAAACATGGAATTAGCCTGTGCGAGCTGACCAAAATCATCGTCGAACATCGCGACAGACTTGTGGAATGGAAGAAGGACAACACATCCAAACCAGTCGAGGCGCCAGCTGAAGAGCAAGTCGAGGCGCCAACTGAAGAGCCAGTCGAAGCGCCAGCTGATGTAGAGATCGTTCTTGAAAATGTGGACGATTGGGAGGACATTTGCGTATAACGCGGTATGCTTAACCTTACAGGCAACAAATAAAAATAAACAAAAAATAAAAATTGGGTACATCCCATTTTTTATTTGTTGGCATCAAATATGTTCTTACAGATGATCCTACCTTTTCGCTGACGCGGACGTCAGTTTAATATTTTTTTTTACGACCTGATCACTATAATACGTGCTCTTATCATGAATTAGCTATCGACCAAGCCCTATTCATTTGTTGGAAGCAACATCAATAAGGTAAACTGGAACCTCGATAAATTGAACTGGGTCGTCTCAAAAAGAAGGGCTATTCACCTGTTGGAATCAAATGACGACAAGTGAACTGGGTTGGAGACAAATTGGTTATGACTACGAATCGATGAAAGCAACTCGTGCGTCACTTGCTGAAGACCCGATATCATATGTAAATTATGCAGTTCCTAATAAAAATTGAAATATAAGATTTTAAATATTTTTTTAGGACCAGAGCACTATAATACGTGCTCTTATCATGAATTATCTATCGGAACAATACTTAGACGAAATGGATTGGGATATGCTATCGGCGAACCCAAGCGCTATTCACTTGTTGGAAGCCAACCCCGACAAAATCAACTGTCTATGGTTGTCGGAAAACCCAAGCGCCATTCACTTGTTGGAAGCGAACATCAATAAGGTAAACTGGAACGTCTTGTCTAGGAATGAATGGGCTATTCACTTGTTGGAAGCCAACCCCGACAAAATCAACTGGCTATGGTTGTCGTTAAACCCAAGCGCCATTCACTTGTTGGAGGCCAACCCTGACAAAATCGACTGGGAATTTCTATCGGCGAACCCAAGCGCCATTCACTTGTTGGAAGCGAACCTCGATAAGGTAAAATGGCATATGCTATCGGATAACCCAAGCGCCATTCACTTGTTGGAAGCGAACATCAATAAGGTAAACTGGAACGTCTTGTCTAGGAATGAATGGGCTATTCACCTGTTGGAGTCAAATCTCGACAAGGTCAATTGGTGTTCTATCTCTGGAAACCCAAGCGCGATTCACCTGTTGGAATCAAATATCGACAAGGTCGATTGGAGCACTTTGTCGAGAAATCCGCGTGCCATTACTATTTTGGAGGCAAATCTAGACAAGGTGAACTGGGCGAGGTTGTCACAAAACCCAAACGCTATCCACTTACTGGAGACAAATATTGACAATATCGAATGGCGGGATTTGTCAGATAACCCGGGTGCGGTTTCTCTCTTGGCGAAGCATCTCGACAAGGTATATTGGTCTTACTTGTCGGCCAACCCAAGTGCAATTCCCATTTTGAAGGCAAATCCTGACAAGGTGGATTGGTGGCATATTTCCGCTAACCCAAACGCATTTGAGTTATCTGAAGCTTACTGATGCAGCAATGACCGCAGAGTGTGGGGCGGGAAGCGGTGGTGATTTAGAAAAAGCAAAAAATAAATAAAAAGATAGGCGGTGGCCCTATTTTTTTGCGAGGTTGTCACAAAACCCAAACGCTATCCACTTACTGGAGACAAATTTGGTTATGACTACGAATCGATGAAAGCAACTCGTACGTCACTTGCTGAAGCTTGGGTGATTTAGAAAGCAAAACAGAACGCTTTTTTTTTAAAGTTCCTAATAAAAAATTGAAATCAATAACTAGGTTTATAAATGTTTTAGAAGGATTACAAAGCAAATATGACTTACTTCACCGAACTACTATGGAAAAACATCATATCTTACATGGGGTCACTCAAAGAGGTTGAGCATCATCTTACTTGTGGCGTCTATGTACTACCTAGCGCAGCTCCATCCAGACAATATATCACCCTGAACAAATATAAAATCACCAACCGAGTGGGGAATTATGTGTGGTTATCGCCGTATTATGATGGTGTGTGGGGTAAAGAAACCCTGGAAAAGATACAAGCTTACGATGGTTATGAATACATCAGCGGTTCTCCTGAACGATTATTCCAGAGCATTTACCCAACAAACAAGATGGACACTATGTTTACCTATCAAGACTGGAAAAGGATGAATTGGAGTGAACGATTAGAACGATACAACGAAACCAATACGATTTGTGATGAATTGGAATACTATATGGAACGAATCGAAACGCTTGACTAAGAAAAAGAAAAAAAAAAAGAAAAAAAAAAGAAAAAAGGGGAAGGTAAACCCATTTTTTCATAGAAACGTTTATAAAATGTATACATATGTGCCGTTGTCTCAATAGATGGCTGTGTATCTAAGTAATAAAGTGTGACCTGTGACTAATCAAGATCTTTCTTCGCCGCTGCCTATAGGCAAGTGCGCACGAGTAGAAAGGGCATCTTGAGTATTCATTTCTTCGGAGGTCATATAAGACCGAATGCGGTGGAAGTATTGATAAAAGTTCGGGTCATTTCCTACATTACGCATTTCGACCACAATGTTTCCATCAGTTTTCCATACACACAATTCGATATATTGCGAGAATTCCCATCTGTTGCATTTATTGTTGAAAGTGATGTCGAACCCTTGACTAAGTAAATAATTATTGATTCGCAGGGGAATAAGTTCCTCTGGAATATTCTTTTCGAGGGTGAAGTGAGTTCTGGATAGATTCAAATAAAATGGCAATTCCAAAATAGGTGTCATCGTAATAGGTCTAATCGTATACATTGTTTGTTTATGATATTCATTTCAATTTTAATTAAAATGAGTTCTTGAAAAATTGAAATAATTTATAATATATAATACTTAAAAATGAATCCAATACAAGAAATTGACACCCCGAAAAAAAGCACGTTCCTGCAAAGAGCTTATGCAGGACCATTGAAAAATTCCGTTGACGAATGGGAGACGAATGATGTTAAGGACCCTGTCAAGGACCATGTTAAGGAGGAAACACGCAAAGTAGAACATATTATCACCGGAAAAAAAAGAAAGCGCTAAGACTCGGAACGGGGAGTCCTTTTAACATTGCGTGACAAGTAGAAAAAATTGAAATAATGAATACTATTTAGGCTAGCGAGCAAGTAACAATTAATAACTTTACCGAATAACTGATGTCCATTTATTGGGATTTTGTCTCGGTTATATTGTCAATGATGCCTCACGAAGAGAAGACGAACCACTCCGAATTTGTCCAAGTAATTCCTTACGATGACGAAGAGATCTTGTTGAAAGCGCAAGAAGACGATGAAGAGATCTTGTTGAAAGCGCAAGAAGACGATGAAGAGATTTTGCTAGAACCCAAGGCGTGGTATCGTCCGCAAGTAATTCTTGTATAAAATAAAGAAAACAAAAAAAACAAAAAAACAAAAAACAAAAAAACAAAAAACAAAAAACAAAAAACAAAAAAAAATATGGGCGCTGGCCCTATTTTTTGTATTGTTTATCAAGCCATTCCAACAAATTAGTGTGTCCATTTTGTTTCGCCAATTGCAATCCTTCGTCTAAAATATAAGGACATTCTATGATGTACCCCCTTTTCTTGAGCCACTCCAATACAACCATTTGTCCACTTTTACACGCGGTTTGAATGAAATATTCATCATAGATTAGTTTTGCTAATTCATCGTCGCTGATGTTAAACCAATCCAACAACTCAATATCTCCATTTTCTATGGCACTATAAATGCATTCGTATGGTGTGTATGTATAGTAACCTTTCTTTTTCAACCAATCAAATACCTCAATATGACAGCCAATCGACGCACAATTTTCCATAACGTACATCCATTCGCGTCGTTTGATTCTAATATGTTTGTCGAACCATTCCAACACGTCTAAATGTCCGCACTTACAGGCGCTACATAGAGCATTGATGTGTATCTTATCATAGTTGTCTTTTAGAATATCCAACTCACGAATGTTTCCAGTTTTACAGGCAAGGAACCATGGGTCAGTGGATTCGTTTTCGCAAATATCATAAGTTAAACTCATTGTTAGGATAGTTTATTATATAATGTTTATTTCAATTTTAATAAAATAGTCATATGTCTTCAGTTGACGTAAATGGACATTATAACACTTTAAAATGATTGGATAGAAAAAAAATAATATTTTATGTGAATATATAAAATCCAATTATGGTTTAACAAGTGTTAGTGAATAATTTTAATGGTGGTTATTTGATAAAAGCAATTATAATCTTTTATTCTTGTAAATAAAATTGAATAAAACGATGCTTATAAAATATAAGATGGTTTTGGAAGGTTTGTACGAAACAGATGCTAAAGTGGTCACTCAAATGATGAAAAATATGAAACTGAATAAGAATTATCTTACTAATGACGATGACTCAGATTTTGTTGTTTCAGATGATTCTAACGACGATGACTCAGATTTTGTTGTTTC
>Ga0222717_10002309_pt1 | contig 14840 bp, 5 predicted proteins | sample C33_18DmetaG_FD_165053 | JGI IMG/M metagenome (GOLD analysis project Ga0222717, IMG submission 165053) | Estuarine water microbial communities from San Francisco Bay, California, United States - C33_18D | ecosystem: Environmental > Aquatic > Marine > Unclassified | place: USA: California...
GCCCGATTGTGGAAATCCTGAATGAGGTCGCTGACCTCGAAGAACACATGTCCGTCTTCATCGGACACAACCACACTGACTAATGAAATACGCTAGCCAATCCAATAAGCCGGACTGGTATCGTTCCGACGATACCAAACTATATTACTCAGCCACGTCAGGCTCGTCACCGTTCAATGAATGGTATGAGTTTGACGATAGAGCGGAAGCCGTCGAGCGTCTCGCAGATGAGATTAAACTCGAGAGCTTCTGCTGGTTAGGTGGAGAGATCTTCCACACCGAAGACCTGACCTACGATGAGATCTCCGAAGGTTTCATCGGGCGCGAGAAAGCGCAACCCGCCGACCTCGATGAGGTAGTTCAATCAGTTAGTAGATTTTAGATATGGACTACCTACAAATCCTCGGCCTGATACTAATAGCCCCGCTTACTATGATAGTAGTGGTAATGAACATGGCTAAAACAGAAGCCCGCCGCCTCCGCAAGATGCGGGAGCGGGCGGATAGAAAGAAGGCCCGAAATGTTTAACTACATACTTAGACCTCTCGTTCCTTTCCTTACCTTCATTATTATAATCCTTATCCTCGATCACCTCTTAAACTAAAACTATATGATTAATACGCAAATAACCTCAATCCGCCCATACCGCCTCCACAATCAATGGGTCTTTGACTCAGACAGACACGGCCTCATCGAAGAAGCTTTCGTGTGTGGTATGACTGAAATAATCGATGAAGTCCTACATGATAATGACATCGACCCTGATACCGTAGCTGACAAAGGGTTCCGGCTAACCTTCTCAGCGAAGCCTTGGCCTGAGTCTACGCACTGCCTTAAGTGGGACCGTGAGGAATATGATGGCAATATCTACTACGCTACTCTGAACGACGGAGAACAAATGCAGGGCTGGTTATGCCCTGCATTGTTCCGCTTCTTTGAAGATGCTCCGAAGGAGATTCACTGTAGCGTGGAAGAGTTCTAATCCCCAAGCGACATGTAGCGCGGCTCTTTGTTACGTTCTTCGTAAAGGAGAGCCGCTCTGCGTATATGCCCCCGCTCCGTCAAGCCATCAACGAACCTTTTGTTTAGGTCGGGTCTGTCCATTAGACCGTAGGGGATTAATTTGATTTTATCCTTACCGATCCCGTATTGCTTCATGAGGTCATTTTGAGTCGCGATGTTTAGACCTAGACCCTCATACCCTTGTATCACACGATAAAGTTCAGAATTCAAAGCTCTTCTACCGTCTTTCTCATCTTGGTAGACTTCTCTAACGTCATCATCGTCGATAGGTTTATCTCTGTATAGTTTGAACTTAGCGTCAGTGACATCCTTCATACGACTTTGGTGGTCACGTAGGAAACGACGGAACTGTTTCTCTGAATCTACCGAGTGGACTTTCACAGGCCAGACGCCATCCAAAAACTCGCCTAAAGGAGAGTCTGTGAATTTATTATAGTCACCTCCCATTGCTGCAAAAGCGTCAAATACATCGTTGATGATGCGAGGTTCGTAAGCATTTTCATATACATAACCCATCATCTTCGTCAAGGTCGCCCCAAAACCGTCAACTTCAGGAATCCAAATCGATCTTCCAGTAGTTGCGTTGCGGTTATCTAATACATCTGCTATTGACCCAGCCAAGATCTGTTCGTCAAGGTATTGATCGAAGATTAAACCTTGTAAGAATTCTGAAGCAGCGTCTCCGAATTCGAGATTCACTATCGATCTTAAGGCTCTCAAAGTTGGGTCAGTGAGGAGACTGAACGGGTTTAGGTAAGTTAAGTCTAGTGATTTAAGATCTTTACCCTTGCCGAAATACCAGAATGAGTGGCCTCTAAGGAATCTAGGCATTCCTTTTGTGAGGGCTTCGTCCTCTTCTTCTCCGATACCTGCCAGCATTGCTAGCCCCTGAGCAAAGGCCATCGAACCTACACCTAACATCGACGACATAGCCCAGAATCGTTTCCTGCCTCGCGCTGCGATTATTGGGTTCTTACTGGCTCGCTCCTCTTTGGCGAGCGTGTATGTATTGACCACGATCCGCGGAACTTCCGCTTTGAATCGAATGAACGCCGCAAAGAGCATACCATAACTAGACTTCGATAGTTGACTTATGATTGGTGGGGCTTGGCTTAAAGACTGTGCTGTCATCTTCACCTTCCGCGCAGCCATTCTTTTAAGGTCGTAATCATTCGCGTTGGATAGGTCTGTAAGTGGGACGCCATTCCGACCTTCAGCGGCTTGGGCTTCGCGAAGCTGGCTTAGTTCATACTCAAAGTATGCGATCTTAAATGAGCCGTCGATAGAAGCGGATAGTCCCGCTAGTTTCTCTTCAAGTTTTCTACTACCTTTTTTGACCCCGCCTATCGCTGGAGTTTTATCGAGCAAGTCATTTAACTTCTCTAGTCTAGACTCTGGTGAGGTTTCCGCATTAAGTAACTCACGAATCATTCCAGCGCGTAATTCATCACCCATCACACCTAAACCGACTAGTTCGGTGAGGTAAGCGTCAATTTTGTTGGGGTCTTTAAATTGTGTCGCGGAGAACAAAAAGGAATCGGATAACACACGTTTTGTATCAACAAAACCTTGTGCTGGACCAAAGAACAATGCGTTACCTAGTATGTTACGTAAGTAAAACCCAACAGAACCGAGAGTCTTAAACAGCATTGCTTTACCAGTTAGATTCTGAGCTATTGCACCTACTGCTGAAACTGTCTTGGCAGAAGTACTATTCTCACCCATAGGAGTTGCGGGAGTAATAGCAGCCCTAATGTCGTCTGCGTTTTCTCGTTCTACAAAGAGGTTAGCGAGTGGGTCATTACGATTGGCACTAGGTTTGATCGGCACATACTTTTCAGGGTTAGCCTGATGCGTGGCTGCATCAACCAAGAAGCCTTGATCAAGACCGACCTCAGCCACGTTTTGCCTCATGACTTGTTCAGCCGTTAAATTAGATACCGTCATGAAAGTCCGCATCAAAAGGTCTGTCCCCACTTCAGAACCGTATTCCCCCAACAAGTCCCGAAGAGGTTTCTCTAGATCTCTTCGTTTAGTTAGGTTTTTAAGTGCTTTAGAATACTTCCCACTGACGAAACCATCTCCAGATACTACCCCTTCATAGCGAGAGATAAATGCATTAAGCATTTCAGTAGCATAAGATCCGTTACCCGCTTGAGCGTTGGCATCACGCAATGCTTTATCAGCAATCTGTTGAGCCTCGTTGTCTGTTTTACCTGCATTTTTAGCTGTTTTAAAAGCGTGGTCTTTGAGGCTCGTATCGAAATAAGCCATTGCCTTTGACCGGACTCCTGAATAATTCTTATCTTCTCTGACCTTCCTCGCAAAAGTAGGGTCGTTAAACATACGATACGCGCGTGTGATGTAGAAGCCGCCTGTCTGGTCGATCCGTGCTTTTAAACCTTTGGATAATCCAGTGCCTTTTAACTTCTCTTGGAGTGGCTGGATCAATTGTTTCCGCATGGTGGTAATCAACACGGCCATGTCTGGTGACATCGCTGTCAATTTCTTGATAGCAAGATCCCGCTTAGTCTCAACATCTTTTACTGCGGCATCTTCCGCTCTTCCGATTTCATTGTCGCGGACTTGTCGTGAAGCTTTGATATCCGCTTTCTTTTTAGCTTTAGTTAGAGTATCGTCGGCTTCGATAGCCTTTTTCCGTTTCTGGTGGTCAGACTCTATCTTGTCGTAAACGTCGCGGTCCACTAAGTCACCGTCGATATATCCTTGAGCTTCTGAGATCGTTTGCCTAACTGCGGGGTTGCTTATGTCGATCTTATCCCTCTTTGCAGCCGCGTTGAACTTGTCTTGAAATCCTTTCAAGACAGTTAATGTAGCCTTCTTAAATTCATCACGCTGCTCAACAAGAGTTTTGACGGGCGCACCTACATCCCCTGCAAATATTCTAGACAACCATCCTTTTGGAGCTTTGTAAGCTTGGAATTCCGTCATAGGGATTTCCAACAGTTTAATCACGTTAGAATAATCTAGATTACTCGTGGTTGATATACTTGTGCCACTAGCTGCAAACAGTTTAAAGCTAAGACCCACCTCTTTCTGTGCGCGGTTGTTGTAAACCTCACGGAGGGCTTCGACATCAGCATCCGGTTGGTTTCGTGCTTCTCTGAATTCACTTACGAGATCTTTTAATCCCTCTACCTTTCTCCCACGTAAGATAGGTCTCAGAGTTCTTTTTGCATATGACTGAATATTTTTACTCCCGTCCGACAAATCGAACGTCATGTTTAAAGTAGAGCCTGAGTATTTCCATGCAGCAGCCGCGTTTCTATTCTCCGATGGGTTACCTCCATGTAAAGCTTTGAAAAGATCAACACCACCCTCAGCATTACGTCCTGCTTCACTAACTTCCTCAGCACTTTGGACAATTAAATTGACTCTATTACTTTCAATCTCTGCGAGTTTCTTCAATATTAATTGTTTAGTCTCGGTGGGGAGTTTATTTAAAGCTTCCTCTTGTTTACTCTCGATCTCTCTACGGAACGAACCAACTTCTCTTTCCATCAATTCACGGTCGCGAGAATTAACAAGAACTGATTCAACTTTGCTTTCATTATCAGGACTAAACCCTATAGACGGCCACGAGTGATACCCATTCATACCTATGGATTCAGGAAGAGCCATCGATCTTAATACGGCGACATCTTTAGGCCCCGCAGTCTCAGTCAATACATTTAAGAATTGATTATACAGGTTAGTCATTTGCTTTTTGTGGACGCTCCGATTATCGCCACTAGCCTTGGTCGTAACTTTCTTAGCCCCAATCTGATTACTGTAAGCAATTAATGTTGTAAGGAAGTCAGATGAAAAACTGTTACCAGAATTACCTGACAAGTTAGCCATGTATTCAATAAACACTTCTCCATCAGACCTAAGCTCCGACTGAAGTGTGGCTAACTGATTGCCTTCCTTATCTGTAACTTCAATTTCTAGGTAATGGATACCTGTTTCGTCTTCTTCAAAGATCGAAGGCGTGACCTCACGAGTATCGTTGCTCAGGCTCTGAGCTAGATCTAGAAGTAGGCCGTGATCCATGTTAGTTTGGCTATCAAACTGGCGTCCTTCAGTGTCTACTTCTTCTAACTCGCTTTCGGTATCATCGACCACAAACTCAGACGCATCAGTCATTCTGAGTTTGGCCTTTTTCATAATCCGGTTAGGGTAGTCCGGTGAGATCGAAGAAGCAAAAAGACGAACAGCACTGTCTACCGCTTCTTGCTCGACCTCTGATTCCGCAAGAGGGTCATCGTTAGATATACGAGCAAACTCTAGGATTGAAGCAGCGGGGTTGTCCGTATCAAACGGAACCGAGCTAGCCATCCGGTTAAACCCTACGTTCAACAGGATAGACTCGTTGTGGACTTTTTGTAAGAGTGCATCTAACGCACTAGACCCTCCTCGCATCTCACGAACCGCTACCATTTTTGAGAAAGCCGCCCGAATATAGCGAGCTAGCATACGGAAGATATTAGGGTTACTGGACCAGAAATCTAAGTCTTCTTCTGTCGTTGTCCCTTTGGTCACCTTCTCAAGGTGCATCCGTAACTTCTCTTCGGTTAACCTTAACTTCTCATTGGCTATCTCCCTAAGTGTTTCAGGAGCAGTATCATCGTTTATTTCTGTCTGAAGTAGAGCTACAGAAGCCTCACGATCTGCGTCGTTACGATAATAAGTATTTGCAATCGCGACAAATTCAGTTGTATCTAATGAGTCTACGAACTCATTAATCTCAGCTTCGGTTAAAGCGTTATATGATGCAACGTGTGCTAGTTCATGGTTAAGAATAGTTTCCAGATATACTCTTGCACCAACTGAATCAAACCCATCAACTTCCGCCATCAACTGTGGAGCATTCAAGTAAACTACATTTCCCTCAACCCATGCAGGTGATCTTCTTTTTTGCGCGTCGTCTTTTTGAGTTGAGTCAGGTTCGTACCGTTTAACGGTAAGACCTAACGGCATGCGTGACTTGAGGTGGAACATTAAAGTCTCCATTCTCCTCTGATCCTTGTTGGCGATTTTACCAGATTGTTTAACTTCTTCAACGACCTGCTCAATATTTTGGTCGAGCTTCTGTTGATCAGTATCAGGCTGCTCTTCTAGCTGCTTAACAGTTGGTTTGTCTTGAGGTAATCTCTTTTCCGATTCTAAGTTATCAGTTGTTTCTTTAACATCATTAGAGGCACTTTCAGCAGCTTCCATCGCTGCTTGAGTTGCAGGAACCGCTGTTGATCTAATTGTCGTTTTACTAAGGGTAACGATATCCGCTAATGCCTCAGTATATTGAGTCTTCTCACGCCCTGTAAGTTTACGGAACATAGACATCAACGAATCAATGATACGGCTAAAGAAACCACGCTGCCCTTCAGGAGGTTTTATACTTTTGATGTGGGCTTGAAGATGTGGTGATAGTAGGAACTTCGCGAGGAACTCATCAAAGTTTTCAAAGGCGTCTTCGAGAACAGGAGAAGTATAACCTGACTTTTGGTATTCTTTCTTAGAAAGCTCGTACAACCCTTTGAGTCGCTGACGTGCAGCTTTTTGATTGGGTTTTAAGTCTGCTTCAGGTTTATTAGAAATGTCTGAGAGGAAGGCGTGAACATATTCCTCAAGAAGGACGTTCTCCAGACCAAGACCATTGCCAGTTCTTATGTTAATGTAGACGTTGTGGCTACCATCTTTCAAAAGGTTATACTCACCAGCTACAGGATACACGCTGCTACCCAGTGTGAAATCGACTGACCGTATAAATTCTTTATCTTCTAGCAGTAGTTCAGCAACGAGTTTATGTGACTTGTTATCACTTGTGCTAGCTATCCTTTCAAGGGCGGTAATTACAGACTCAGCGTCCCCGTCTTGGATTCCTAAACGCTCAACATCAGCGATATTAAGGCTTTCTAACACTGCCCTAACGTCTTCACTTACATGTGAGCGGGAGAATCGTCGGCGGACTGCTGTGTCCATCGCCTTAATAAAGTTCGTTGCGTCAGCGCGTGTAACTCGACGACCAATCGAATCGGTCATCAGTCTTTGGACCTCTTGGATTATCTCAGGATTCTCAACAGGGTTACCTTCATAACGATACGTCAGGAAGTTTAGGTAGAGCGCACTCTTGAGATCAGCACCAGAATCAATTGAAGCTTCCTCCAGTTGCTTAACAAATTCCAATACTTCTGGTTTTGAAGTATGGCTCCCTGTTCCAAGATAAGTCCCTAACGTAGCAATCAGATCTTCCGTCTTCATCTTGGAGATGATACTAAGTTGACGCTGAGTTGCTTCAGGATGTAAAGCCCTCGTGTATAAGTCCTCTATAGAGGATCTGAGTTGCGGTGATTCATCAATAGAACTAATGAGATTAACTGTAGCATCTTTGAGAGTCTTGTAAAAAACCTCATCGCTTAGGCTCTCCGAAGAATCAATAGAACCAAGGCTCCCACCGAACCCAACACCTTGGTCTCCCTCACCATAAACATCATCAAGAGGATTCTCTACTTGGTCAACTCCGAGGTCCGTATTAGTGACTTCTATATTACGTCTCTGCTGGCTTCCCCGAACTATTTCCATCGAGACATACCTTTTTACCTTCTTTTTGAGAACTGTATCAAGCGTAGGCATCGAACCTGCGCTAAAGCTATCGTTGTTCAAAGCTTCGCTTTCAACAAATGAAACTATAGTTTCCGTGTGTGTTTTCTTGGCCCCTTTGACGAACGGTTGAACTGCTTGAGCTACTTCCGCTAGCGAGTCGTTCTGCATACGAGCCATGAAAGCCTTCTTAATAGCATTACGGCTGGCCTTAGTGTTCTTAACGGAAACAACACCTCCGACGACGTCTAAATGCTTCTTCAACTGAGACATGACCTCACCTCTTAACTCAAACATGTGGAGCAGGTGGCGGTATTCAAGGTGAGTTTCGAGTAAAGCCTTCTCAAAATTCGTAGAGTCGAGTGACTCAAAACCTCTGGTGGTAGTGAGTAACGGCTTTACGATATTAGGGTCACTGTAAGCACCCTTAATAAATGAGTCTAACTGTTGACGAACCTCCCCATACGTAAGTGAGGTATCTGATACGTCTTGAGTAATCCCTATTTCATTGATGGCCCGTGTGCCGTAAGGCATGACGCGCTCATCCTTAGTTCTTTCTTGGAAGGGGATTCGAGATAACTTCTGGATTTGGGTAAAATCAGTTTCTAAATTCTTGATTGCGGAAACAGGATCGACGGCTGACTCCACCCCCACACCAGTGTCTGACGGTTTTAATACGTCTACGACAAAACCACCCTGAACTTTGATCGAGGGGTTGATATCAAAAATGTTTATGTCGTCAGAAACAGGAATACGGAGGCCGTGTGCAAGCATCTCCGCCATGACTACGGGGTCATTGTTGAATACTCCGTTACCATTCTTATCAAGTTGCCCTTTAACTTTCCCCTTTACGGTCTTTCCTGATGCAGGGTCGAACCGTGTTACAGCCCTTAAGCTTGTGAACTTATCGGTAGCTTGTTTGGTAGTGATCAGTGGATACTTACTGAAAATCAGTTTTGCGAGAAACTCAGATTTGTCCGCTAACTTCTTCGTGTTGAAGGGGACTCCGTAGGTCCGATTTGAATTAAACCGTAAAGGGAAGCCCGCTGCCGCGAGATCAAGGACGGCTTGAGCAGCGTCATTATCTTCTGGAGAGAAATCTTTTCCGGTCTTAAAAGTATCAAGAGTTGGTTCATCCAAGAACACATTCTCTCTTACCTCTTCAGTTTCTATTTCAGTTTCTATTTCAGTAACTTTAGATGGTTTTTCTGTTTCAAGGTTGATTGGACCTGTCGCAGTTTTAGCTTGCTTACGAGCTTCTTTCGTCTTTGCATTCGGGAATGCCTCAAGCTTGTCAGGAGAATTATTATATAGAATTGAATTAACCTTTCTTCGCAAAGCTTGTTGTGAAGTAGCCTGAAGGTTGTCATTTATTTCCTTAAGTTCTTCTTGGGTTTCTGTATCTTCAACTTCTTCCTCTTCTTGGACTTCTTCCGTTGTATCGTCTTCAACAACCTCTTCAGGTTTAGGAGCCTGCCCCAATTTACTAAGAAGAGAGTTTCTAACATCTAACGCAGCCTTTTGCTCTTCGGTGATTACTCCATCAGAGTCGGTAGCATCAGCGACCTCCGCTAATTTAAATATGTCCTGTAACGATTTCCCTTCGAGAAGCTTCACGTCAACCCCCTTGACTTCGTCTTCAAAAGAAGAAAGGTCAGGGAACCCAGAAAGAAAATTTTGGTCGAGGAGACCTTTCATGAAGTCTGAAGCAGCTTTCTGTTCTTCAGTGAGGACTGAGTTAGGTTCTGCTGTGTCAGCAACTTTTGCTAGCTGCGCTATCTGCTCAATAGTTTTACCCGCTAAAATGCCTTGAGGGGCATCTTCTTGAGTAGGGGCTTCTTGAGTAGGGGCTTCCTTACGCACCCTAGCTGCAATAGCGTATTGAGCTGCGAATACTTCAGCGGCGATTGGGCTGCCAGATTCTTCTAATTTTATTTTAGCGCGTTTTAAAACGTCTGTTTGGATATCCCTCGCCTGTTGCTGTTTTGAAGCTGCATTTAATCTGTAACGTGATCCTACTTTCTGGACAACAGGCGCGCCTACTCCTAAAATACCTCCGATCATTCCAGCATAAGCTGCCGAGGATATACGTTCAAGCAATGGTGTGTCTTTATCCAACGTGATGTCTTCAACAAAACTATTCACGAATTGATCCAACCCCTCCTCCATAAACTCATCAGAGAAGTTTTTTACATGAGAATAAGATCGCGAAAGTTTACCACCTTTTTTGAACACTTCTTTAACAGCACCTGATATTACCTGCCCAACAGCTTTGTCTGAATACTCTTTTGCAAAGTCATCAAGGGAACTTAATACTGTCTTGAACTCTTTAAAAGACATCCCTCTCAAAAGGGCGTCATCTATTCCACCTCGACCAAGTAAACTAAAACCAGTAGTAATAATACCAGTCACCATTCCACTTACTAAACCAGCCCCCAAAGCTTTGTCGTGGATTTCTTCTTTTGATAAATCCGTTTCTGCTCTTAAGTGATTGGTGATAGTTCCATACGTGGATGCCCCTGAACGAGTGGCTGCTGGTACAAATATAGCCGACTGCATACCTAGCTTTCTAGCTATCGCACCGTTAGATGCTTTGAGTGCGTCAGTGGTTAGTTTACCGTCAATTGTTTTTAAGGAAGTTTCAATAACTTCAGCTAATGTTTTTGGTGACCCTCGCCCAACTATTCTTGGAGCTGTTTTAATAGTATTAGCTAGAAGACCTTTTGTTAAAGATTTAACACCAGCAACCGAACCAGCCCTCGCCGCTACGTAAAACGCACCACCCGCGCCTGCGGCGGGTGTTGTCGCCATTGTAAGAAAGCCTGTGGCAGCTAAATCCGCTATAAGCGGAGCTATAGCTTCCCCAACATCCATCCTCACGCCGTAATCTTGGTTGAATAATTTGGCGACTTCTCTTCTATCTGATGTTCGTTGTGCTGAGTCCGCTAAATATTCACGAGCTGTATCACTACCAACTACAGCAGGGATTGCTGCTAGTAATGTCCCCAATCCATCAAGAACAGACCAACCAATCCCTTTAGCTTTTTCTTTGAAAACTCCATAATTGTCTTCATCTATAAGGAAATCATTTAAGATCTCGTGTTTTTTCTTTCCAGCTACGACCCCCTGCGTATAAGCTTCGTTCCACGCATCACTCACAGCACTTCGGCTAAGGAGTTCAGCATAGTCATCAAAACTTTCAGTGAGAATTCTTGCGCGCTCTGTTTTAACTCTTTCTAAAATCCCTTTCGGGACTTCGGGGTTTGCGGCAACCATGTCATTGAAAGCATTTTCGTTTACAATGGCTGCGGGGTGTATAACTGGAACCCCCATTGCGGTCATCCTTAAGTTTTTGCCCGCCTCTTCGCCTTCGTAGAACTCAAACAATCCTTTTTCCTGACCCCGTTCTAAAACGGTTTGATCGTAAGCTGCTTCGACTTCGTCATAAGAATATTCTTCTCCTTCAGGAAGATCACTAAAGTTATTGATCTTGTCCTGCATAGAACGGATCACGGATTCTTTTCGGGTCTTCTGTAATTCCTCTATAGCATCTGCATTCCAACGAGTCTCGTCAGAAAATATACTACTAATAGCCGTTGCCGCGTCATCCATCAACCCTTTCGCGCCGTCCACGAAACCACCTTCTTCGCTCTCCACGCGGTTCTTGGCGTGGGCATCCACTTGCAATTCTAAACGAGACGACTGACCGATTAGTTCTTTCACCATCGACCTAGCTTCGTTATACCGATTAAACTTAAACGTAGGAACGTTGGTTCCCTCTACCGCATCAAGTTGGTCCTTAGCAAGGTACGCGTCTGAAAGAGAAACGCCACCTGCTTTAGAAGCTTTCAATGCTTCGCCCAGATTCATCCCTAAAGCAGCATCACCTGCTACAATTATCCGTTGACCTTCTTCATTTTCAGTCGCAATAAATGGAAGATTCTTTGATCGCAGCATCTTTAGTTTAGCGATCTCATACATACGATCTAAGGCTTCCTCAGATCGTTGTTTAATTTGTGTGACTCTTTCGTCGTCTTCTGAATATAAAGACAGTGCTGTTTTATATTCTGTTACAGATTCCCAATCGGGATTATCAGAACTAACCTGACTCTGAACTAGATCAAGTTTCGTGTTGAAGGATACGTCGGGAGGTTGAACAAGATTTGTGAAACCTTCAGTATCCCCCTGCTCAAGATAACCCCCTTCAACAAGTGATTTGTAAAGACCCTTTTGGACCTCAACTTCACTTTCAGTAGACACATTACCAGCATCAATATCAGTTTGACGGATGTAATTAGCGAATTGTAATCTCTTTTCAACTGGGTCAAGGATATCCTTGCCTTGTGGTCCGGTGGACCATGTAGAAAAATTATCGCGTTTAGGGGGCTGTAGCCCCTCCATTAGGTAGGAAATGTCAGACATAGCTGATAGGGTATGTATATGTTTTAATTAATGGGTTTAATCCCACACTGATGATTGAGAAGATGGTCGTGGAGTAAGCTCGAATTCTCGTGCTGCAATTAATGATTTTGCAAGAGTAACAAGATCTGCATCAGACTTGGCTTCGCTTATTTTTTCAGCTAAGTTTTCATCGCTAAGACCAGTTAAAAATTTAAGCGCGCCGATTACTTTAGCTTTACTATCCGGTTGTAAATCAGTCTCTGGAGGTTTTGATGTTACATCACCTTCAACTAAAGGAAATGTCTCTACAAATTCCAAATCACTTAGACCTGTAGTATATTTATCAAGTCTAGAAAGGTAGCCAGCTACGTCTTTCTGTCGAGCTGATGCCCTTGCTCCAGCCTCTCGCCTTTCGGATTCTTGAACTCCACTCATGTAAGTTCGTGTTCCTGTAGCCATCCCCAACTCTTCAAATTCTGAAACCCCGCCCATTCTAGCAGCTATTTCTTGTGCTTTGTCTGTTTCCCCCAAAGCTGCAAACCCTTGAACAAGAGTCAAATCACGTTGTTCCTGACGATCTTCTTCTTGTTTAGTGCGAAGTGCCTTGGCCTCTTCTTCTTTAACAAAAACATCTTGAGACTTAATAGTGTTACCAGTAGCACTGATCATCTGACTCAACGGAGATCCTGCGGTAAGGTAGGGCGCAATTGACACTGACAACTTACCTAACTCAGCAAATCGTTCAGCAGGAGTTCCCGTAGCTTCATCTAACAATGAACTTACTTTCTCTTGGATCATTGGGGCCATTTTAAATGCCTCAGATTCAAGCTTTGCTTTTTCTCTAACCCTCCCTAAATCAAACTGCTGCTTTTCAAAAGCCATTTCCTGCTGTTGCATAGCCATCGCCTGTTGTTGCAGTTTCATAGTCTGCTGCCTCATTGGCATAACTACTTCTTGGCGGTATTTCATTGCGGCATCAAAACCTCTTTCTCCAGATAGCATTGGGAAATACTGCTGGCGGAGTGGTGCGATGTCTTGGTTGTAATTGATGGCCATTTTAATCGTGAAAAGTTTATTACACTTTAATCATTTCAGGAAAGTAGGGGTTTGACCGTTGGTCTTCCTTCCTATTAACACCGAATGGTTTTTTGTTTCGTGTTTTATCTAAAGGAGATTCATATTTTGCAGCCTTCTTAGGCTGTTGGAGCGAGTCGTTCGATTGTGGCTCTTCCACCCCCACCGCTCCAGATATGTTGCTAGAACCTGCCACGATTTTATCTTGTTTCTGGGCTTCTCGACCAGCTATAATTCTTTGAGCCATTCTCTGCCCACGAGCAGCGGGTGTGTCGATTGAAGGTTCCCCCATCCGAGCCATTTCACCTGCCATCGCCATCTGCTGGGCGGCTGCACCGTAACCCTGACGCCGTAGCCTACGAGAAGCTCTACGGAACCTCCCACTTTTAGGCCCGATAGAACGGGCGGGTTTTAGTAGAGACGACCCACTACCAACTTCGTAGTTAGGGTCTTGCATAGCAGCTAAAGCATCTAGTCCAGACCCGAACTCTTTTTGGAACATGACATTCTGAGCAGCTTCTTCAGGTGACAAAGATTCTTTTATACCTTTATTTTTAACGAAAGATTCAAACTGCTCGTCAGTCACACCTGCGTCAGCAGCTCGTGTCCTCGCTTCCCCCATTAAGTCAGACGTGAGTCCACCAGATTTAGATAAAGATTGTAAACCGGAAGCGATCCCCCTTCTTTTAGCTAATGTGGCGGCTTCTTTTTCTTCTTTTTCTTTTCCTGCTGCCTGTGTGTCTGCTATTTGTTTTTGCGTTACCTCAGAAGGCTCTGTAGCACTAGCATTCTGCGCCTCAATATTGTCATTAAAAGCTGCGTTTACCCTAGCGTCTGTTTGAGCTGCAATTGCAGCGTCTGATGCGGCCTTAGCGGCTGCTTTGGTAGCTTCTCTTCTCTTTTTGTCGTTATCGACAGCGGTGTTATTTTCTTTCTCAGCCATAATTACCAAAGTTTTTTACACGCCCAATAGCGTGCGGTTGTTTTGTCTTTTGCAGTTTTGCAGTTGTGTCTGGCTCTGAAGTTAGCCCGACGCTTGGGATTCTTGTGTTTTGTGAAATCGCTGTAATCACGATGGCCGAAACCGACTTTCTTGATCTTGTCGCCTTCTTTACCTAAAACGACGAATTTCTTCTTCGATCCTTTAGGGGCGCGTTTAGGCTTATTGAAGCCAGCGAACGTCTCGCCGTGGTATTGGATACGGCCAGACGGGAGCCGCTTGAATCTTTTATTCGCCACGCGGCATAACCTACCAGAATTCAACGAAACTGTCAACGGAAGGGAATTTTGGGATGCGGATAAAAAACTTTTCTCTCCGGCTCTTAGTACTATATAATATATTATACAGTACTAAAGGTCTAGAAGAAAAGTTTTTTAGCTGAGTAAGCTGGTATCAGGATTATTGAGTGCGCCACTTAGGCTCTTAATCGAAACCTGTTTCCTGTATCCTGTATCCTTATCGTCCTTCGGGGGGTCGATGGCCACGAGTCCCATACGCTGACGAGCGCAATCAAGAGCCAAAAACGCAGCGTCCGCTAAGTCAGGTGACCTACCGAAACGAGCCTTGAACTCCGGTTTCGATTCGATTTTCACTCTGAGTGTGCCTGTTCCCTTTGTCATATCGTAGTTTCTGGCGCACATTTCCTTAGCTAAATCAGCAGCTACTCCGTATATCTGTTGTGTGCGAAGCAATTCTTTACCGACGAACCAGAGTTCTGACACTCTATTAGTATAGAGTTCTG
>Ga0222717_10002310_pt1 | contig 14839 bp, 12 predicted proteins | sample C33_18DmetaG_FD_165053 | JGI IMG/M metagenome (GOLD analysis project Ga0222717, IMG submission 165053) | Estuarine water microbial communities from San Francisco Bay, California, United States - C33_18D | ecosystem: Environmental > Aquatic > Marine > Unclassified | place: USA: California...
TTAGATGTATCTTGTGCTAAAAAATCGTCTAATTCTTGGTTAACTGAATCTTTCCACCAAGTTTGTGGTGAATCCCAGCTACCTAATTGTTTTACTCTTATGATTGGGGATTGTCCAAAGACAAGTCCAAACATAACTGCTGATATAACCATTGATTTCATATAATGAAACATTGTTTTCTCCGTTGAGTTTTATTCAATAATAAATATAAGGTTAAGAAATTATATGTCGAAACGGACTACGAAAGTAGTCGAGATTTCATTTGATAATTGTATAGGTTTTGCAACTTTACCGACTGCTGCAAGTTCTCCGTCTTCTGTGTATAATCCAATTTGAGTTACAAAGGGGTGAAAATCTGAACCAGTTACGAATGCTAATGACTCAGTAGCTGCATTATATTCCGTAGCATAACTACCTGTTCCTTGACCTGTTGGTAAAATTGATGGTGGAAAAAAGTTAGACATACCAACTGAACCACTTTTTACCGTAATACTACCACTTCTATCTGGTGTAATACTGATATTTGTTGATGTGTTGAACTCGTGTGGTTTAGCCGTTACACGATATTCATATTCATAATTTGTTTGAGTTGATTGATACTTTAATTCGAAAGCTGTTATATCACCATCATAAGAACCTGTATCCGTTAATACAATTAAACCTTGTGAATAAAATACATTACCGACTTCTGAACCACTTCCGTTTGCAAGAACTCCTTGACTTCTATCAAATGAACTTGATTTGAATGCTGCGAAACTTGCTGAGTGAGCAGTGTCATATAGATTTCCATCTCCGTCATCATAAAGGGTGTAGGTTACTCCACCAATCGTAACATCTAAATCTATTGAACCTGTTTTGATTTGTTCACCAATTACATCTCTTGATACATTTAGAATACTTGCACTTGTGTTTAGTTCTCTATTTTCTTTGTTTGGGTCATTACCACCGAAAGTTAAATAAGGTTTATCGGCATCCTTGTAGAACATTTTGTTGATTGTGTGCCAAGTTGGTAAAGCATAATAATCAGTTGATACCGAACCTGATGTCGTTACTGATGTTGCGTGGTCCGAACCACTATCGTAATTTGCAATAGAACCTGAACGAGCTTTAATTATAAACACTCCACTACCACTATCATTGTTGTCGAATGAAAAGTTTTTAAAACTCTTAAAAGGTTTTTTAGATATGTCTTGTGGGTCAAGATTCTTGAACATTAGTTTGTCCTAAAAATCAAGTTTCACTTTTATAATAGCTTCCCTTGCGTATGAATTTAATAGTGGTTGAGATAGTTTCGCAATCGCCAACAATTCATTAGCTTCATTATAAAGACCAACTTGTGTAATAAATGTTTGTGGGTCTTTAAAGAAAGATGTTTGTGTTAAACTTCCGTCTGATGAAGTAAAGAAAGTTGGGTTAGTTGAGAAGTTAAATCTTTTATTGTTTACACGACAAAAATAACTTGTTGAACTAATTTCTTCTTCTCTTCTTGCTTGGAAGTATTCTGCTCCACTAATAGCAGTGAATATTTGTCTTGGTGTATTGTCAAAAGTATTTGTACTTCTTGCTGGAATTAATGATGCCCCTGCACTTTCAGATACATAATTCGGATTTAACAAAATTAATCCTAAGTCGGGATAAAATAATCCTGCTCCACCACTAACGGTTTCTGCTGATGCTTCTTTTTTAATTGATGTTCCACCATCAATACTACCACTAACAACATTGTATACTCTACCACCTTGACTAATACTACCTGACGAGGTTGAACTATCATCAATAAGTCTAATAATCTTACCGTTTGTTCCTGAACCAGAAACTCTTAATTCCCAATTACCTGCATTCATCTTTTCTCTCATACGAGCTCTTTGAACTGATACGAAATAAAAGTCTGTTGTTGAACCACCTGTTCCTGCGAAAGTAATATTACTTGTATTAGGTGCAGTTAGTAAATTTAAAAATTGACTATACATTGCTTTTGTTTCACGATTTCCATCATTGGTGTCTGATGTATTACCGATAGAACCCTTACCATCAATGTTAGCATATCCGACTGCAAATTGAACTTCAGCGTCAGCTGATGTTGATGCGGTTTGATAACTATCTATGTATGATGCTGATGAAGCGCCTTGTGTTGAACTTGTGCAGAAGTTTGAAGTTAATCTTGTAGAACCACCAGTCCACATACCACTTGTTATGGTTGTTTTCTGATTTTCTATAATATCGTCTGCTCTATTAAATCTTTGATATGACATTACTTAACTCCTTACGCTTTACTTGGGTCTGCTTTTACAGTAATTGGCATTGTAAAGGATGCTCCTGTATCCAATCCAACAATCGTTACATTAGTTGTTGTTTCAGTCAAGATAGACCTTGCAATAATGTTTACTGATTTAGCGGTTATCGTTATACTTCTTTTTCTTTCCACTTCATTTAAGAATACTGGAGTTGTCGCTCTTGGTGACAAGAAGTCTGGGTCAATTGTTCCGTCTGGAAGTAATCCTCTTTCTCTACGAAGTATTGATTCTGTTGAGTCATCAAAGTCTCCACCAGCTGGACCTCCACCACTTCTTGCAACTATTGGTGTAATGTTTGCGATAGAAGCATCTTGTAATACAAATGTGTATGCACTATCAACACCATTTCTTGTATTTGGTGTAAGTGTTTGTGTGATACCTGGTCCGTTGAAAGATAATGATGCGTTTGGTAATTCCAAGATAGGAAGTTTTGCTGTTTCCTTTGGAAGAGTTACCAATTTGTATCTCATTATTTGGTTCTCATCTACAAATGCCTCTAAGACTGGCATGTTTGTAATTACTGAACCATAATAATTAGAACCATTATCGTGGTCCGGATTATATAAGTTGTAATCGACTTCGTCATCTGCTAATGCAAATTTTGCGATTCTAAATTCGTTTTGCCCTCTTGCCAAAAGTTCACGACCTTTTTTTGTCAAGATAGCATCTACTGTTATACTCGTGTTGTCTAAAAATCCCATTTTATTTTACTCCTGTGGAAATTATATAACTATTCTTTTTCAATAATAAATATAAGAAAGTTAGATTTTCCATTACTTTACTTTTAATTTACTTGCTTGAGAATCTTGTGTTATCACAACATTCGGTGCAACTTGTGTTATTTCTACTGGTTCTTTATTGTCTGGTGCATTTTCTCTTGTGTGTAGAGTTCCTTTATAGAATACTCTATATAAATTAGAGTCGTATGCAACACTTTGAAATCTTGATTGAGAAGGCATTAACATCTGACTCGTATCTGAAATTATTTGTCCCGTAGAAGATGTGGTAAAATTATTTCTTGTTGGTTCTGAGTATACATGCCCATATACATATTCTTGATTTTTTTCTGAAAACCTTGAATTTTCTATAAATGCAGTAATTGCATCAAAGTTATCTGTTCCGTGTGCTGTACTTGCGGTAGCGTATGTACTACCAAATCCAAATCTATTATCTATACTATTGAGAACATTTTTAAATATTGATGGTTTACCTAAGAAACCTACATCTGAACCACTATCGTATGTTAAGTTTATTTGTGAATAGTATGTATCATAACTACCCGTCACCACTAAATTACTTTCATTGTTCTCTACATTGGTTCTGGTTACCATAATACCTTCATCAAAATCTTCTGCGTTTGCATAATAACGATTATCAAATTCTGGTTTTCTACCCAGAACTTCTTTGTGTCTTTCTAAAATGTTTGGTTCAACCAATACTCCCAATGTTGCGTCGGCACGAGCAGGTAATAACTGAGTTAGTTGTGTAAATATACTTTTGTCATAATAAGTAAGAAGTCTTAAGTAATCCCAAAAGTTATTTGACTTACTATATCGTTTAAAGTATTCTCTTCTTAGTTGTGATAATCTTCCGTATGAATGTTTAAACTCATCTCTTGGGTCTCCGACTAAATCGTCAAATGATAAATCTGCAATACTATAAACTATATCTTCATTGACTACATCAACTGGTGAGAAATAGATTCCAAGTCTATTACTATCGATTGGTGCAAAGTCTTGTGATGACACCTCATTACGAACATCTGGTGATAAAGAAGTTCCAACTGCTAATGTATTATCTTCAATTCTAATCTTAGTTGCGTTTCTACGATTAGGACCGACATTAGGAACTTTTAATTTTTCTTGGTCGGATATTGTTCTGTAAAAGTTTCCTGTGAATCCATTTACAAAATCACTACCACTTACGCCAGAAGAACTTGGATATGTTTTTAAATGTTGAATTGCAGATGCCGTCATATTTGCAGCAACACTATAATCTTTATTATCATCTAATGGTAATCTTAATAATAAATTGTCATAAGAAGAAGCACTTGTATTTCCGTTGTATGACTTTGGTGTTCTTGTGTGATTGTCAAATACACTTGCACTTAAAGGTTCACTCCATAATCTAAACTCCATTAAAGAACCACTAAATGAACCTTCGTTCCACTCATTACTACCACTTCTACCTAATACTAAGTCTCCTGTTGTAGTGAATTTAGTATTGTATGAACTTGATACATCTCCGTCAATATCAATACTTGAACTAACTTTATAATTTATTTTTTGTCTTGTGGCATCATATTGACTTGTAAATAGTTCATAAGTTATATCTTGTGTTGCGGTATCTGCAGTTAAGTCTGCTCCACTTGATGACTTTCTTGTCAACATAACTGACCACATATCATTGTCAAAAAATCTTTGTTTAGATGATGAAACAACTTCTACTCCGGTAGAAGCACTAACTGATAATCTTACATTTCCATATTCAGATGAAGCACTATTTATAAGTTCAATAGCCCAATCTCCGTCTTTGTGTATTAAAGTTTGGTTTGCATTGTATGGTGTTCTAAATCTAAATTCTATGGTTTCTGGTTTGTGAGATGATATATTTGCCCAAGGTAGTTTAATGTATTGAGATGCTTTAAAATCTAATGCTCGGGTAAACTTTCTTTTAATTTCATAACTTACTCTTGTTCCTTTATCTGGTCCACCATATTCTCTTACTCTTAATATAGAACTCGGTATTCCGTAACAACTTAACAATCCTTTTACTGCTCGTTCTGTTCCTTTTGCTTTGATAAAGAAAGGTAAGTTTGCTAAAATTCTTTTCCATATTTCTTCTGTTAGTTGTTCTGATGCGGTTTCGTATTTTGTGGTTCCGTCTGGATTTTTACCCAACAAGTATTCTGGTAGATTTACTAAATCATTACCACTATATAATTTTAATCCAAGAGTTTGAGCAAATACTCTTGCTACATCTTTTGATATACCTTCTGATAATTTTTCTACTCGTTTGTTGACATCTGTTAATGACTTTACATATTGCCATATCTCATCAAATTGTTGTCCAACCATATCCATAAATTCTAAGAATACATTATTTTTTGTATCAGAATAAACGTGTTCCGGTAAAGAGTTTCTTAAATTATTTACATTACCTTGGTCATAACGAGAAGCACTTGCTATCATATTGTTGTACCAAGTGTTTGCTTGTGAACTACCAACCGCAGCTAATGTATATGGTGATGATGAGTTTGTCTTAGGCCAACTCGTGTCGTGGAATTGTCCATTAGAAGAACTAACATAAGATGAACTTTCAAAATACATATAATGTTCAAATGGGTCAAATGAATTAATTACTCGTTGTCTTCTTTTTTCTATATCTTCAATTCTTTCTGCTGAACTACTGATTGTTAATAATGATGAACTTGTTTCGTTATGATTTTCAATTACATCTAATTTCTTTTTAAAATTACGAAGTCTTGATTCAGCATTTGAAAAATGTACATAGTTTCCAAAACCAGTATCATCATCAAACTCAGAAAGGTCTACTGATGTTTTTTGATAATCAACATTAGGTTGGACATTTAATAAACTACCTGATATAAGTTTTTCTTCTAAGTCAAAGTTTAATGTACTATCACTACCTAATAAATCATTGTGGGTTTGGAAATTAGTTCCCTCAAAATTAATTGGGTTGTCATTAGAATTTAGATTTGGTATTCTTAAAAATATTCCGTCGTCTGGTCTATCTACAAATGGAACTAACTTTACCGTGTCATTATAGTCTGGTAATCTTTTTTCTACAAAATAAACTCTATCTAATTTTTGTAAGTTGTCTGCTAATGGTTGTTTTAATTTTACTTTTCTTGATGTGATGTCGGCACCTAATTTATCATTTACCAATAGATAAAATTGATTACCATTTACCATATAGGTTTTAAATCTGTTGACATTACTTTTATCGTAATTTACTCTCCAATAAGTAAACTTCTCTGCACTTTGGTCAGCACCTTTATGTTTGACTTTATTTACTCCGTCATTATAAGTTAAGTTTACTTTTACACGATTAGCATCCAATACCTCAGTAATTGTTGCAACATAATCTCTATCTTTAATTTCTCTTCGGACTACTCGTCTTGGAACAATTCTTTCTTTTACTATTTTACGAGTTTTTCTTTTTTTTCTGATTGGGTCTATGGCATCTTTTGTATTTCTTTTAACACCTAATTTAATTTGTTCACTATGTAGTCCACCATACAACGGAACTGGTTCACTTTGAATTAAACCACCAAGTGGTAATCCATTTCCTGGTGATAGTGGTCCGTCTTCTGGTCCTCTATATCTTCCTGTGACGTCCCTATCTATGTAGGCATTTCTTGCGGCACCAGTTCTCTGAGTAGGTAATTTCCTACCTGTTGACTCTAAGAATTGTTGTAGTTGTTTTGCTCTCTCTGACCTTGCCATTAGCTTCTACCCCCATATGCGGAACCATCTGCAATACCAATATCTCCGTCATAAAATTCTATTTCTTCTTCTGGCTCTGGTTCTGGGGTTGGGTCTTGGACTTCTTCTGGTTCAAAGAAATCAATCTCTACGATTTCTCTAACGATTTCATCTTCATTAGTAATGATTTCATTTTCAATCTGATACATACTTGGAATAACTATTTGTCCACCTACCATATTCTGTGTAAACCCTCTATCTAAATCATTGATATCAAACTCTAAAATTGTTGGGTCAGTTTGGTCAAATTTAATTGGACCAGCACCATTTAGTCTTAATGGTTTATACTCAATCATTTCTGACATAGAAAGAAAGTCTTCTTTGTATTCTTGGTTTTTGATTAACTCATCAACCTCAACTATTGCTTCTGTTCTGTCTGGTGATATGTCGTCAATAATATAAGTTAAATCTCTTTTGAACAGTTCCATTTCTACTGCTTGGTCTTGGTCGTCTGAGTTGTTCGTAGCAAAATATCTTTCTTCACCATTAATAGTTCTTGTTTTAACTTTACCCTCGTAAATATTTCCTTGTCCGTCAACAAAAACTTTTTGTTCTACACCGGCAAGTCTTCTAAGAAATTTATAAGTAACATTAAAATTACCCTCTTCATATCCAGCGTCTCTTAAATGTTGTCCTATATTTAAATCGATAAAGTTTTCACCAGAATCTAAACCAACTTCTTCTGCTTCTAAAATTATCGTTTCTAATAAAATGTCATTTTCACTATACACAAATAATGCAATAAAGTCATCGTCATCATCACGACCGAAACTACTATACACCTTTTCTGGTGTAAAGTATAATTGTTTTTCTTTATCGGTAAACCCGTATTCTCTTGCCATTACTTGAACTCTTCCTCACCCTCTAAACCACTAACATTATACATATCAAATTCGGCTCTCGGTGCATTTTCGTTTGCTATTGCCCACGCTTCTCTTAACTTTCCATTAGGTAAAACATATTGTTCATATAGTGCTTTGTAATCTGAATTTTTTAAATAGTTGGATAATCTCATTAATCCCAACATAGAACCTACCATATCTTGAAGTTGATTCTTTGGTTTTGCTTTTGGTATTGGTAGTCCTCTTATACCAAACTTTACAAGTTTGTTAAAATTAAACGACAATTTTGCTCTTGGTTTTAATTCTCTTTTAAAAATAAATGCTATTTTAGAATGTAGTAAATCTGTATTTATGCTTTTTGTATCGTAGTTTACCAACAATACTCTATTGACGAAACGAGCAAACATTCTTTTTAGTGGTAAGTCAATCTTTTCTTTCTTTACCTCTATTTTTATTTCCTCTCTTATTTCTTCCTTTTCCAAATCTTCATCATCAATATCAAGTTCTACTGGTGGTCTGAAATGTGAAAACTCTTTATCTATTTTACTGAGATTTCTACTGTTAAAAAATTCCTGTTTGTTTTCTATTCTGACTTGTTGGAAGTCTTCTTCTATTGACTTTCCTTTTTGAGTTGGTGACTCAACTAACATTAATTGTCCGTCTTGATTTCTTAATTCAGTATTGGCATCAATAGAACCTGAAACTTGTTGCTTAGATTTTAAATCAGCAATAATTTCCTGTTGTTCTATTATGTCAGCGTCTAATATTTTTTGATAATAGTCTGACTTGTTTCTTGCGTCACTTGGTAAATAAGGCATTTTATCTCACTACTCTAAATTCATAATTGTCGTCATAGTAATTTATTTCCTCATCACTACCACTACCACTAACTACCTTGATACAAAAACGATAGTTTCTTTCTGCTTGTAGTCCGTTCATCCATAATCTAAAATAATTACCTGTTGAATCACAACTAACTTTTGAACCTGTTCCATACGGAATAACTACTTCTTCGGTATCGGCATCTTTAACTTGATAGAAAGCAGACGCACTTGGTAAATACTTTACCGTGAGTTCTGCGGCAGATGATGAAAACGCAGTAGTAGGATATAACTCTCTACCCACTACTTGAAATTTTACTTTTGAACCCTCTTTATATTCTTGTCTTAAATTTTTAAAATAAACCTTTAACCTACCTAAATCATCTCCACTCAAAGCATCTAAACTTCCTGTGTTCCAACTTGAATCGTCCCACACTACTTCTAACTTAGGTGGATAAATTGTATGAGTTTCTCTACCAAAGTATTTTAAATTTCCCAATCTATCTGAACTACTTTCGTCTTTTGTGGTATCACTACCGGAAGTATATCCAAATGTATAATCTGTTGGTGAGATTGATTCTCTTTTTAGTATGAATCCTCTATTAGGATATGCAGATGAAGAATATATATGATTATTAACCATATCCGTTACATCTATTCTTAAATCTTTTTTGTCAAATGTTAATTGGTATGATGAACTAACTTCATATTGTCCGTCAATACTTGATGTAAACCAACTACCTCCGTCAGTCAATACTGAACCCGTTACCCAAGGTGTTGAGTTTTCTTCATCACGATATCTCCAACTTGCTCCATCAGTTGTTACTGGGTCGTGGTCAAGTTTTCCTGTTCCTTGTTTCCAATTACTTCCACTAACCATATAAGCATAAACATATTGTTCTGCTTCAACTTCTTCTGATGTTGCGTCATATAGATTTAAATAAAAGTTTGCGGTGGAAGGAATTATTCCGTCTACAATAGATTGAGATATATCAGTATAGTCAAAGTCAATTAATATTCTGGATACATTACCAACTGCTCCATTAGAGTTAACATCTTTTACTATTTCTAATATTTCATCTAATCCTGTATTAACTGATGATGTTGTTCCACCTGAATAAAGTGTTGTATCTCTTTTACCAAATTCAAAATAATGCATTATCTATCTCCCACTACTCTACCCTCAATGTCAATGTCTGGGTATTTTAATTCAAATATACTTGGGTCTAATGAAGGGTAAACAATTCCATCTCTCGTAGCTGCATCCATATCGTATATGTTTCCACTATATCCTTCAGACACTTTGTGTTTGTTTTCAATCACTACAATATTCTTGTTAGGATTATTGTCTTGTGGTGGAACTACTGAGATTACTCCTTCTACCAATGAGATAACATAAGCAATGTCATTCAACACAATTGGTTGATTGATTTGCCATTTTTTAATTTCAAAATGTTTCTTAACTGCCTGTATTGCTCTAAACAATACTTCGTTTTTATTAAATCCTCTACGAACCAATATACCAAATCTTACACCAACATTTGTAACATACGCATCTTTAATGTTGATAGCGTCTGTTAATATTCTGTATTGTGAAAGGTATGTTTTGACATTTTGTTTTACTGCTTCGTTTAACTGAGTTAACTTTCTATCTGAAGTGTATCCCAACATATATAAATTTAATGCTAAAGGATTTGGTATAGTATCGATATTACCAATTCGTTTTACTACTCCGTTGATAACTTCTAATTGTCCGTTTTGTTCTAATTGTTCATCTTGAACAATAAATGCTTTTGCTACATTACCATACTTTTGTGGTAAAGAATAAACACGAGTTACATAGTCTTCTTTTGTTACCGCACGATTTTGTGCATTAAAGTAAGCACTTGCATTTAGTTTTATATCTTCTAATGTTTCTTGACTTGCTCCACCCGTTGCTCTTTCCAAATTAGTAACTTGAATACTATCTTGAACACTTCTCAATACTGATGAATCAATACCAGAAGTTGAATTACTAAAACTTAAACTATCTATCATAGTTATAGAGTTTACTGGAACATTATGTTCTACTGCTCCACCATAACGATAAGTTACGGTTAGTGTTGTATTTGCAGGTGCTAATCCGAATGTTTGTGTTTTCAAAAAGTTACTTGGGTCAAATGACTCGTCTAATCTTGAAACACCACCACCTAATGCTGAACCCACATTATCTGGATTTGGAATTATTTCTTCGTCTGCATTATCACTAACACCTGAACCAAATCTTATTTCAGTTTTGTTTTTATCATTTACTCTTGTGTTAAATCTTTTTGAGGTCTTGATAAGTTTTAACAAGTAAGGTGATTCATTTTGATATTGTGATAAGCTTGGGTCATTTAAAGTTGTATTTTCTTGTGTTTCAAAAACTGTATCCTGTGCTAAGAAAGGAACCTCATACCAACTACCTCCGTCTGAATCAGTAACGGAAACCACTTCTGTAATTTTTTCTTTATCTAAAGTTATCTTGTCAAACTTTGTTGCTGTTCCAAATGTAAATTGTTCAGTAGTGGTAATACCTGATTTAGCAAGACCTGTTTTGAACAATCTAAAACTTGTAGGAACATCTCCGGATGCTGGTGTTAATGGTGTTGATTGTAAGTCATCTAATGAACTTGATACTTTAAAGTTAACATCATCTAATAATGAAAACTTAATACCAGTTGTTGACTTTAAAGTTGTTCCTGATTTAATTATAGAAGCGTATGTCATATCTGGTGATGATGTAAAACTTGCACCAGTCCCACTACCACTCGCTGGAACATCCATAGCAAATGTTAATTTTACTGATGAAGGTGCTGCAAGTTTTGGTCGGTATCCATAAGATTGTGCAATCTCATAAATGTTTTTTCTTTCTTCTGCTTGATTTAAAAGTGTTTCTCTAAATTGATTATCAACATAATAATTCAATACATCTCCGACATAAGATGCCATTTCAACAAACATCATACCTGGTGATGCTTCATTGAAATCATTGTATTGGTTTGGGAAATACGATTTCGCAAACTCTATTAAGTTTTGTCTTATATCACGGAAGTCTCTACCAAGATAATTTACTTCTTTCTTTACGACTTTTTTGTTTGTTCCGTAATCTATATCTCTTGGATTTGGTGTTGGCATTAGTTGTCTCCAATATTAAAATTAAATGTTAAGGTTTCAAATACATCTGGGTTAAGTGTAACGGAAAACTCTAATGATATGTTTATTATATTGTCATCTGGTTTAGCATCTGTTACAATCTCATTAATAATAACATAAGGTAGTTGTCTTGAAATAGCATCTCTTATTGTACTATCTATTGCGTCTATCGATATTACTCCAATGTTTTCAAAAATTTGTTGTTTAAGATTGGAACCAAATTCAGGTTGCATAACTCTTTCACCTGGACTTGTCAATAGTAGATTTCTTATATTAGATTTTGCTTGTTCCAATACGGTAGAAGTTGAGTGAAAAAATCCATCTACACTTCTTCCTAATGGGAATCTAATTCCTACTTTAATATCTTCGTTATTATTTATTTCTCTTACGCTTGCCATTATGGTCTAAAATTACCTTCGCCTGATTTCTTTTTATTAATTGCTTTCATCAATCCAGAATAATCACGAGTTAATGCGTTTTGAACATCTTCTGGAACTGAGTCTACTGAGACTCCTTGTTTCTTGATTGTATCAACTGCTGCCATTTCTCTTGCTTTTTCTTTATTCTGACCTCTACCTAAATTCCCATAACCTAAGACATCTGCCATATTATCACTACCTAATATTCCACCACCTAATGTTGGGTATTCATCAGTTTGTCCTGATGAACCTAATGGTTTTGTATTGTTCAATACTTCATTTAACGCTGGGTTTTTTGAATATTGTTTTTTAGGTTTATTGACAACCTTTTTAGGTTTAGGTTTAGAAATCGTTTCTGCTAATTTGATTTCTTTTTCTTCATTAATAAATATCTCGCTAAGTTGTTTTTTGACTTCTTTACGAACAACTAATTCAATTATATTTTTTAATTTATTTTTATTCATTACTACTCCTAACTTGTTACTGATTCAATTTTTTCTGCTTCATCTTGTACTTCTACCATAGCTTCTAATAAGTCCATACCACCTGAAAATGCCTGAACTTCAATATCAATTTCAGATACTCTTTGGTCAAATCCATCTGCTGAACCTCTTGCTACATAACTATTTAATTTTTCGGAAGCTTCATCTCTTCGTTGGACTAATGATTCATATCCTGGGTCACCTGGAAATGATTGTTGAACTTCTTCTTCCAGTTTAGTATAAGTATCTAATCGTTGCTTTAATCCACGACCACCTGTAAATTTACTTATAGTTTGTCCTGTTTTTTCTAAATCTTCTATTTTGTTTCTAAGGTCTTTTGCGTTTTCTAATCCTAAATCTTTTATTGCTCCGTCTACTAAACCATCTTTTAAACCATTAACGACATTTGCTACATTTAATAACTCACCTGACTTTATTGCTTCTAATGCTTTTACCTTTTCATCAATTTGGTCTTTAATATTATCTATGTTTCCTTTTAATTGTTTTAGTGAAGAAAACCCAGCTATAATAGAACCAAAGCCCGGAATAGGTTTAAACGCTTCTTTTAATTCTTTCATCGTGTAGGTTTTCCACTTAGACTTATCTAACCATTTTAATTTTAACACCAAGTCATTAAATTCTAATAATCTTTTTGCGTTTTTAATTTTGTCTTTAACATTTTTAAACCATACTGGATTAACTTTAAATGTCGGTAGTCCTGGAATACCAGCTGGAACTAATGAACCAACTTGAACTTTAATAAAATCTAAATTCCACTCAACTTGTTTCGCAAGAACCGCTCCCATTTCTTGCATATTGTCTGGTGCTAATATTACATCTCCTTTTGCTAGGTCTTTATTTATTTGTAATTTTTTTCCGTCTTTAAAATCTTCCACAACTTCTTTTGCTTTAATTGAAACACTACCCTTAGCATTAGAAATCTGAACACCTCCTTTTCCACCTTTGATGTGAACTCTTTTATTTGCAAAGATTGCAACATCATCTTTACTTGCATTAAAAACAATTCTTTCAGCATCAATGTAAACCTGTCCATCAGTATAATCTTGTGTAACAAACTCAACTCCTTCTGGTTGGATTTTTTTCATACTCTTACCAAACTCAACAACTTGTTCTGGATACTGAACACTTTGACTTGTAGTCATTAATATTCTTGAACCACTTGTACTTGTACTATTTACATTTATATCAATGTTAGGTGAATCAAAAAAAGTTTCTTTGACTACTTCTAAAGCATCATCACCAAGTTCATCTGTCAAGTCTTTGATTTGATTACTACTAAGTTTAATATAATTACCAAACCTACCTTGAATTAAAGTATCTCCTTCTCTCGGTACAACTTTCTTTTTCTTGGTATCTCTAAAATATACTCCTTGTACATCTGAACCATCTTTTATTGTGTTGGTAGCACTTATGTTCTTGTGAGTATAATTAAGTTTAGGTAATAAGTCTGGTTTACCATCTATCTTTTTTATCATACTCATCGGTATATAAAATCTTTCTCCAAAAAATTCTATTCCCATTACTACTTCTCCAACTAATGGCATTTGTATAACATTAGAACCAAGTGGTTTAAATGTTTTAGCTGAAAGGTGTGTTAGTGGTTTTGATTGTTCACTATAAACATACCTACCAATAATTTTACCATATTGAACTTTTCTTTTTGTTGCTTTCTTTTCGGCAGTCGTAACTAAATCAATGACTTCAACTGGTTCAATTTGATACCATTGTTCTTCACTTAGTATCTGCTTTATTTTGACACGAAGGTCGTCAGTAGATACTACTCTATTATCTAAAGTATTCGATTCGGTATTTTTACCTACCTGCTTGTAAAAGGCCATTAGTTTTCCTTACTGATAGAACTTTCTATTTCGTCTTTTTTGATTTGTAACTCTTGAACGTCTGATTCTATTGCATTCATCAGTTGTTCTTTTTCTGCTTCTGTTAAACCGAACTCATCTCCTGAATCCGATACTCTTTTTTCTGCTGCCGTAATTCTTTGAACGATTGTTGCCAACTTAACAAGTTGTTCATCGTTCTTGACATTGATTTCTAAATACTCTTTTAACATAGGAATAATCTGAACGGCTGTATCTCCGTCTTTGATAAATCCCACAACCTCTTTCATCAATACTTCTAATTGTGTTTTATTGGTTTTGGAATTATCGTATATGTCTTTGAAGACATCTGATAGGGTTTTTCCCTCGAATATTTCGTAGTCTTTTGCCATAGTTTTTATCTAACAATAAATATAAGACTAAGGAAAAAAGGTAATATATAT
>Ga0222717_10002313_pt1 | contig 14823 bp, 15 predicted proteins | sample C33_18DmetaG_FD_165053 | JGI IMG/M metagenome (GOLD analysis project Ga0222717, IMG submission 165053) | Estuarine water microbial communities from San Francisco Bay, California, United States - C33_18D | ecosystem: Environmental > Aquatic > Marine > Unclassified | place: USA: California...
GCTGTACCCTTTCAAGAAAAGCTAATGTTATTCAGTCAAGGCTCACAGTTTGTACTCCGTGGAGCAGATGTGTTATCACCTAAGACTGTAGCTATATCTCCTGTAACTGAGTACGATCTATCAGATGGTATACAACCTGTAGCACTAGGTAACTATATATACTTCCCATTTAAACGAAAAGACTTTGAAGGAGTATATGAATACTTTGTTGATAACAATACTGAGACGTTTAACGCTGAAGAGATAACACAACAAGTACCTAAGTATATTACATCTGATGTAAATAGGATAGTAGGTTCACAGTCTGAGAATACTATTGTTATAGGTACATCTAAAGACCCTAAGACTTTGTTTGTGTATAAATACTTTTGGAGTAATAAGGAGAAGGTACAAAGTGCTTGGATGAAGTTTACCTTTGAACGAGATGTTAGAGGCTTTGACTTTATCGACAGTGAGTTGCATTTAATAACAGCAGACACTGACGGTTTGCATCTAGAGAAACTTACTCTTGAAGACGGTATAACAGACACTGACTTAGATTATACATTGTATCTTGATAGTAAGGTAGACGGTAGTGCTTTGACTACTAGCTACGATGCTGCTGCTAAGACTACTACTATAAGTGGTTTCCCTTATGATCCTACTAATGTAGCTATATACACGAAGAACGGTCATAACACACCCTTCACTCGTACGTCTAGTTCAGCAGGTACGGTTAGTGGTGATCTTACTTCTACTCCATTCTTTGCAGGTAAGCCGTACAGTATGTTGTACAGGTTCTCCAATCAAACGTTAAAGCAACCAACGGAACGAGGTGGTCGTAGTGCATCTGACTACGCTTATCAAACAATCCGTAACGGTAGTATTGACTACGCAGATACTGGACACTTTACTGTTGAAGTAACTCCTAAGTACAGAGATAAATACAGCTACGCTTTTAATCCTGATATCGTAGGAGCCAACTTGACACTTAATCAATTCACACCACAGAACGGACACTTCAGATTTCCTGTACAAGCACAACCTAATGAAGCTACTATCGAAGTTAAAAGTGATAGTGCGTTACCAGTTAAGTTATTAGGTGCTGAGTTTGAATCGATGTTCATACCAAGGAGTAGAAGATATGGAGCTTAGAATAGACGACGCACAGCTCGATATGGATGCAGCTAATTTATACGATGACTTACGGGAGGATGATATGCTAGAGATACTCGGCTTAAATCATCACCCTAGAGATGCGGTCTATATGTCTTACTCTTGTTCTAGTAAGTGCTACAGTGTGAAAGATGAGATGAATAACTTATACTGTTCCTTCGGAGTAGCTCCTATCAAAGGTACTAATATCGGAAGTGCTTGGTTATTAGGTACTAGAAGATTACCTACGATTAAGAAGTTCTTTATTAAAAACTCAGTGGAACGTATGGAAGGATTGTTAGACGGCTTTGATTACCTGACTAACTTCGTTATGCGTAGTAACAAGCTGAGTATTAAATGGTTGGAGTGGTTAGGTGCTGAGTTTCAGGATTGTCAGTTCCAAGGGTATCTGTCATTTGTATTAGAGAGGAAGTAATTATATTATGTGCGATCCAGTATCATTAGGTTGGGCAGGTTTAGCTATGGGGGCAGCGTCAGCTGGTGCTCAAGCCGTAGGTCAACAACAGCAAGCTAAGGCACAGTACCAAGCACAGCTTCAACAGAATGAGATGCAGCGTCGTATGCAAGCACAAGCTGCAGCAGCGGAACGGCAGAGGTCATTACAAGAACAAACATCACTTCGTATGCGTCAAGCACAAGAGCAAGAAGCTGTGGGACGTGAGTTAGAACAAGTAGGACTTAAATCACAAGCAGCACTTGCTAGAGCTAGAGTATCAGCAGGTGAGTCAGGTGTAGCGGGAGCTTCGGTTGACGCTTTAATGGGCGACTACATGAGACAAGAAGCTGGCTATCGCAGTGCATTACTTCGTCAACAAGCACTCAGTGGAGTAGGTACAGGACTTGGACTTGAACAAATCGGACTAGCTTCTCAACAACGTCTTATCGGTATTAACCAACCTATAGCAGAACCAATACGTCCTAGAGGACTCGGCATATCTGATGTGTTAAGCGTAGCTAGTGGTGGTCTTCAAGGATATATATCTGGAAGGTCGTTGAGCGGTGGGGGCGGAGGTACTAGAGCTTTAAAGGATTATACTTCATCTACGACTAAGTTGGGATCAACAGGACAAACATATACTGGTGGTTATTATATACCGGGCATAACACGTAGATAATTATGGCTAGAGAACGAGTACAAGTACAAGGCTTAGGGGGTGCAGTTCCCGGTATTCAGCCTACCATTCAACGAGCAGGTCAATACGCAGTTGCTCAAGTAAGGGCTGCTCCTGTACAAGTTCCTCAAAGTAATAAGTTGTTGGACTTAGCTAAGACTTTAAATACAAGCCAACAAATATTACAGCAATACGGACAAGCAGCAGAACAAGAAGCACAGTTATTTGAACAAGAGTTAAGCCGTAAAAGCCCAGAGGAAATACAAGCCATGCTCAAGAAGACGGAGGGCGAGCTTGATAAACAAGTGCGTCGAGGAGCTATGGGCTGGTTGACTTCTCCGTTAAATCAGAAGAGGAAGCTACAAGCCGTAGGGGCGTTATTGCATGACGATTACGAAAGGCAGTTAAAGGCTCAAGTAGAAGACCCAGCTAATGCGGATGCAGATGCTAATGAACTTATAGCTAGTGTTAAAGATAATCTACGCAATCAATACGGTTCTCTACAAAGTACTTTTGTTAACGAAGGTTTTGAAGGAGCTATAAGGGAAACAACAAGACGATACACCTTGCGTCACGACACTTTAGCTACAGCACAAGCAAGGGAAGAAGTTAAACGTGCGGGTAAGTCTGTTTTATTTAATGCCTCCACTTTAGTTAACAACGAAATAGCAGACCCGGAATCGATAAACGAATGGTGGTCTAGTAATGAAGGTTCTTTAATACCTAGTGAGTTATCTGCATTAAGGAAAGAAGTTATTGTATTACACGCTAGTCGTGGAAACTTTGAAGCAGCTAGGAAGTTTCAAGAGTATACTGCTAACTTTAAAGCAGGTACTACTAAAATGGGAGACCCTGAGACAGCAGATGATGATGTGTTTGGTATGTACTCCGCTGAAGAAGCTAAGTTAACACAGACCTTAGACGATATGGAACTTGCAAGCGACGCTCGTCTAGTGGCTGATTCTAAATTAGAACTTAGGGAATATGATGAGTTAGCTGTAGATATAGGATTAGCTATTAGAACTAACCCGAAGGTTGGATACACAGCGAAAGATGGTACTATTATAAAAACAACAAAAGACGCAGAAACCTACTTATTAGGAAAGCTCCAGAAATCTAATAATATTTTAGTACGAGGATCGAGTGGTGTGTCTGTAGTACAAAATGCTCTTAAAAGTTTAGAGTTACCAAAAGACTTTAAGTACATTCAGTTCGGAGAGAATTATGGCAGAGCTGAAATTAATAAAGGCCCAAATTCTTTTAAGTTTGGGTATGAATCTATACTGCAAGATTTTAAAGGTAGTTACGCCAAGGAAGACACGTTAAATGGTAAATATATATTAGACCCTAAATACGAAACTCTCTCAAATAATTTAATTGCTGAAATATATAACAAAAGAGCATTGAAGATGGAGGAGATCAGCACGGGTACATTTAGGAATGTAGAGGGTGAGGAAGTAATATCTTCTAATTTTAAAGATCAAGTAGATAATATGAAAGCTTGGGACAGAATATACTTAGAAGAATTTAAAAAAAGATTATTTACAGAAGCTCCTGAGTTAAAACTTAAAATAGAAATAGCTGAAGATACTGGTCAAAAAGAAGGCACTACAGGAATGTCTTTCGTTGAGCCTACTGAGAAACTTAGTGATTTGTATGGTTTTGGTTTAAAAGGTACACAACGAAAAGCACAATTCGCTATGGGTTTTACTGAATTTACTGATTTAGAACAGGTGATGCGGTTAGGCGGGGATACAGATGAGATAATAAAAAAATTAGATGAAACAGGAAAAATAGGGGAAGCGTTAAATACAATACAATCTAATAAAGCGACCCCAGAAGAGCAGCAAACGGCTCAAAGAAAAATAGCTTTATACACACTAGCTGAAGGTTTATACACAGCTCAAAACATAAAGAACGGAAGTGTTCCTATAAAATTTGGAGGTAAGCCTTCCGATACGGTGCGGATGACATTTAAACAAGCACAACAAAAAGGGTACAAAGACGTAACTCGAACAGGCTTTGGTGGGGTAGGTGCTATTGTTAGGTTGCCAGCTACAGAACCCATCACAAAAAACATACGGATAAATAAACAAGCCTTAAAAGAATTATCACAGGTTTACCCTTTAATATCTAAAGATCGTCTTATTGAAATATCAACAACGGAACCTGAAGCGTTTCCAGAAGAACAAGCTTTATTTGAAGCTCTATATGATGTTGAATTAGAAGAAGGTAACGAACAAGATGAAAAGTTATTAACTGATTTCATTAAAAAACAAGGCGAACTTTCTCAAAGTATTTACAAAAAATAATAACACATGAAGTTAGAAAATTTTAAGTTAGAATACAACCCAAGCGAGACTAAAGAGTTCGGTGTTGACGACTATATGCTCGATGCTTTAGCGGGTGTCCCTGCGGGTTTAGAAGATATGGCTCATGGTGCTTATAACTTAGGAGACTTTCTATCATTCGATACACTACCAGATTGGGATGAGGAACGATTCTTCGCTAGACCTAAAACATTAGCAGGTGAATTAAGTGCAGGTATTGTTCAGTACGCTTTGCCTTTTGGCTTTATAGGTAAAGGTTTAAGTAAAGCAGGTAAGTTAACTAAAGCTTTAACTAAAGGTAAGAAGCCGGGTAAGTTTACTGATTTAAATGCAAAAGGATATTTAGCGACTGATGTAGCCACTAACTTTGTAGCTTTTGACGGGCAACAAGAAAGATTATCTAACTTATTAAAAGAAGTAGATAGCCCTGTTCTTAATAACGCTGTTACTGAATACTTAGCAGCAGACCCTGACGACTCTGAGTTAGAGGGTAGAATGAAGAATGTATTGGAGGGAGTGATGATAGACGCTGGTGTAGGGTCGTTATTCAAATTGTTTTCTTCTGGATTAAAAGCAAGCAAGAGGTACATCAAGGAATTGGAAGCAGGGGCTAATAAAGAAGATGCAGTGATATCCGCTACTTTTGATTACCAAGATGGAGTGGCTGCTTATTCGGACTTACCTGACTTTAATCCAAATGGACCTAAGTATGTTGAGGAGTTTAGGGAGAATGTTATGGACGAGTGGGACTTTCACTTAGATGAGGATGCTACTCACGAAACCGTAATGGAAGCTGTTGGAGATTTTCCTAAACCTTATCAGAATTTCTTAAAAGCATTAAATAGAGAGGGTTGGTTGGGTTTTGATTATCCATCGCAAGCCGTTAATGAGGTAATAAATAATCCTAACATATATAAAGACTTTGATATCCCGCCAGCTTTAAAAGCAGCTATAACTAAATTTGAGAACTCCGCTTTCAAGGGTGAGGCTTTTTCAGATATGCCTGACTTAAGAGTGAAGCTTAGATCGAATCCGGATTTAGTAGACAGCTTTGATGAAGCTATGGCGTTAATAGATGACGACCTACAAGGAGCGGTTACCCCTAGTCCTTTTAAGACATACCCAGATGAAGGTTTAGAGGCTTTCCAGCCTAAAGGTGCTGATGTTTTAAAAAAGAGACTGGTTAAGAAATTCGCTCTTGGGAATGACATTGAAGGAGCAGAGGAGGTAGAGAAATTTATAGACGTACTAGGACAAAGAATGTTTTCTGATGTTGGCATATCTGTAACAAAAAGAATTAAAGCACAAGGGCGTTATCAATGGGCTACAAATGTAGTTCAGTTGCGAAGGGATGTCGTAGAAAATGGAGGTTTAGAACGAGTCGCTATACACGAGCTGTGGCATAGTTTGAGTAGGTACTTCCCTGAAGGGGATTTAAGTAAACTAACAAAAGAGTTTAAAAGAGAACGTATTAAATATATTAAAAGCTTTGGTGTTGAAATTGATGACGCTATAGAGGGTGATACGTTAAAAGATTTACTTAAAGTACCTACTATTAAAAAGGGTGAAGTACCCGATGAATTGCATAACTTCTTAACAGAGCAAAGTTTCAGCGATGATAATTACAGATTTAGGAACATAGATGAATATTTCGCTGAGTTAATGACTGATGAGTTTTTAGCTCGATCCGCTAAGGGAGAGTTTGATAGGGGAACTGATAGGACATTTAGAGGTATCGCTAGAGACATAGCTATCATACTTAAGGACTTGTTTGCTTCTATAAAATCTAAATTAGGAATAAGCCAACAAAGAAAAATATTTAACGACTTTTTATCTCAAAGAAATATTGTAAAACAAAGAGCAGGTGCATTCGATGAAAGACCTATGTTTTTACGTAAGTTCTCAGAGATGCCTGAGTTTAATAAAACCGTAGATAGTTTCTTAGAGCAAGCTACAGCTAAAGGAGTGCGTATAGGAGGCAAGGCTGCCGTCAAAGGCGTTGTTAAGGATTTAGTTAAACTGAAAGATGGCATGACTACTGGAGAGTTAGCTGCCTTACAAGATGCTGTAGCTGATAAGTTGTTAGAGGAAGGCACAGCAATAAAAAAACTTACTAAGGAAAACCTTGAAGAAGGAGGTTTAGCTGAGTTTGCCGATCTCGTGGGAGCTGATGGAACTGTGTTAGATCAGTTTGTAGAACAAGCTGCTAAAGATACTGTAACTCTAAACAGGGTAATGAGTCGCATGGCTGCTATGCAAGAGTTGATGGAAGCTAACGGTCAAGAGATAATAAACGCAGCAAAGAATTTTAAGGAGTCTAAAGCTAAGTTAAACCCTGATGAATTACAAGCAGTAGAAGCTAGGTTGAAAGGGCTTATGGAGCAGCAGTTGCATATACAAGCAGGTCACTCAAGTTTAGCTAGTGGTTTTGGTAGGGGTTTAAAAAGTAGGCAGATGCGTACTAAGATGAGTTTATCTACGGACGAACTTCAAAATAAACAAGTACGTGAAGAGTTCCTCAATAAAAAAGGAGGACTGTCTATGGATCAAATAGTAGAAGGCATATTGATCGCAGAGAAGAATGGAGGGGACGATTTATTTAATACGCTTATAGGTGTTAACAAACAAGTCAGAGGAGGTCACGGAGGTAAGATGATGGATATGGTACAAGAGTACTATAAAAACTCACTGATGTGGGGGCCACGTACACTTACTATCAATGCCCTAGGAACTGGTTTATCTAATGTGTGGAAGAACTTTGAGAGAGGTGTAGGTGGTTGGGTAAGTACTGACGAAGCTACTAGACGAGCCGTCGCAAACCAATGGGGGGAAACTGCAAGTTTGATGGATGCTTGGAAGTTTTTACTAAATGCTTGGGAAACAGGAGACCAATTTATAGGTGATGCTGGTTCTGCGTTTGTTGAAAATTCTAAGTCTAGTATAGGTTCTATAACGGGGGATAATGTACAGAAATTACTAAGAGACACAGGAATGAGCGACGGGCTGAAAGAATCTATTGATTGGTTTGGTAACGTTATTCGTTTCCCTAATAGATTTAATACATCCGTAGATCAGTTCTATAAATTTATCCAATATAAAGGTAGAGCGTTATCAGAACTAAAACTTAAAGCTTACGATCTAGGATTGAGAGACCCTGATAAAGTAGCTGAGTATGTACACGATACGTTTGAAGCTTTAGTAACTAGGTCAAACAGAAACTTTTCAGAAGGAGCTTTGTTTAGAGAAGCACAAGAAGTAGTTCAAGGGCCATTTCAAAACCCTGCTGCTAGACAAAAAGCAATAGCTGATTATGTTAGAACTGAAAAAACAAACAAACTAAATAAAGCTAGGGAAGCAGGTTTGATTGAAGGAAGTTTAAACGATGAAGCTGCTTTAGAAGCATTAACTAAAAACTGGATTGACCCAAACATCAGAGCTGCCGAAGAAGTTACATTCTCAAGTCAATTAGGACCATTAGGTCAGAAAGTGCAAAATTTAGTTACTGCTACTCCGGGCGGTTTTTTAGTTGCTCCGTTTGTTCGCACTCCTACTAACATATTAAAGTTTTCCTACGATAGGATATCAGCACCAGCTAGAGCTGTTATAGATAAAGCTAGAGCTTCCAAGGCGTGGGCTACATTAGAGCCCGGATACAGGCAGAGAATAGAAGCACTACAAGGAGGTTTAAAAGGGTCTGAGGAATACAGGAAGACAATACTAGAGCAGTTAAATGCTACAAAACCAGACGGCTCACCTGATAGGATAGCTAGAGCGGAAGCTAGAGGTAAGGTCGCAACAGGTACAATACTGAATGCTTCTTTGTTTTACGCTGTAAATAACTTCGGAGATAACATAACTGGCGGTGGTCCAACTGATTACAAACAAAAGCAAGCTTGGATGGCTTCAGGTAAACTTCCGTACAGTATAAAAATAGGCGATACATGGGTTAGTTATCAAAGATTAGACCCACTTGCTACAGTCATAGGTATATATGCAGACGCTAAAGAACTTTCCGATGATAATAAATTAACAGCAGCAAATAGTGATGACCTTGATAAATTAATGGCTGTGACTTTTGAGTTAGGTGTAAGGAATGTAACCGATAAATCATACCTAGCAGGTGTTAATAAGTTTATTAAAACTTTAAGCGGTGAGGGAACATTTGGTAAATACGCTGGAGGCATAGCTGGTGGGTTCATTCCTAACATAATACCTCAAGGTTCTTCTATAACAGGAGATCAACATATGAATGAAGCCCGTGGGTTTGCAGACGTTGTATTAAAACGTATTCCCGGAATGGACTTAGACTTAAAAAGAAACCCCTTGGGTGAGCCTGTAGTTAAGCAATACTTTGAAGGAGTAGCTGGCGTACTGAATCCTTTTAACCCGCTATCTTGGGGTTTTGATAAAGACGATAAAGTTGCAAAAGAACTAGCTAATGTGGCACATGGATTCTCTACTCCAAGCACCAAAATAGAGGGTATTATAGAACTTACTGAGTACACAGGATCAAACGGTAGAAGTGCTTATGATAGAATGCTAGACTTACAATCTAAAATTGTTCTTAACGGTCTTACTCAGAGACAAGCTCTTACTAAACTAATCAACGATAAAAGATACCGTTCCTTAGACCCCACATCATTTGTAGGACTTCCTAGTGAGCGTGTTAAATACATTAATAGAATACTTAGTAGATATAAAAAAGCAGCGAAAAATCAAATGCTTCGTGAGTTTCCTGAAATAATGCAATTACAACAACAAGTTAAAAGCGATGTAAGAAGTGGCGTATCCCGTGAAGATGTACTTGCTCTTCTCTCTCAATAATTAATAATATATATCATCATGGCTAACACCTACGTAGACTACACCGCAACAGCTGGACAAACAGACTTTGCTTTTAACTTTCCGTACTTAGAGGACGAACATATTAAGGTTTATATCAACAGTATAGAAAAACTTCCAAGCGACTTTACTATAACAACATCCCCAGAGCAAAAGGTTGTATTAAACATAGCAGCTAGTGGAGGCGAAAAGGTGAGGGTTCGTAGGAAGAGTCAACCTAATGATGACCTTGTGGATTTTGTAAACGGCTCGGTGTTAACTGAAGCCGAACTAGACAGAGCTTATCGACACACCCGTTATCTGGCCGAAGAAGCCAGTGAGTTTGCGTCTGTATCTTTACAGCTTGAGGGTTCATTGGAAGGTAGTCAGATAACTGACGGTACTGTATCAACCACTAAAATAACAGACGGTGCAGTTACTGCTATTAAGATAGCTGCAAACGCAGTAGACGGTACTAAGATCGTTGACGGTTCAGTTACTGGTAGTAAGATTGGTGCAGACGCAGTAGACGGCACTAAGATAGCAGACGATTCTATAGACAGCGAACACTATGTAGATGGTAGTATCGACAACGCTCATATAGCTAATGAAGCTATTACAAGCGGTAAGATCAGCACAACAGACGCTAACTTTAATGTGCAATCAAATGGGAATGTTGGTATAGGAGGTACACCGGGTTCCACTAACAAACTACAAGTTCATGGGAATATCATAGCGGTTGCAAGTAATGTCGAAGTTAGTAATGGTGGTAGTGCGAATGGTCAAGGTATGTACTCTCCTGCTGATAATGAATTAGCACTTAGTACAGCTTCGACAGAGCGTATGCGTATCGACGACGACGGTAATGTTGGTATCGGTACTACAACTCCAAACGGGTCTGCCAAACTAGATGTATCAGGTACAACAGGTGGTATTCTTTTTCCTAGATTAACAAATGCTCAACAAGCTCTTTTAACTCCCACCGCTGGTTTATTAATATACAATACTACTGCAAGCAGATTACAAGTCTACTCTGGAGGGCAGTGGGTAAACTTACACTCAACTTGATCGATGATCGATTCTTTTTCCAGCCTTCTCAACACCGCATTCGTCATAGGTCTTGGCGTTATAGGGTGGATTGTTAAACGAGTTATAGAACGATTAGATATCGGAGATAAACGACTTACTAAGATAGAGGTAGAGCTTGCTACTCAACGAGAACGAGACGCTGCTGTTGAAAATAGAATAGGTAAAGTTGAGACTGCCATAAATGAGATGCACAACAAACTTGACCGTATGATGGAGATATTAGTTAAACGATAATGAGCTTATATAAAAACATAAATAAAAGAAAAGGCTTAGGCATTAGCCGTAGTAAAAAGAAGTCAACCATTACTCCTAAAGCTTACGCTAATATGAAGCGTGGGTTCCCTAAGAAGAAGAAGTAAGATGGGCGTATCGTTGTCTATAGGTAGAGGCGAGAAAAGTCGTAAGGGTGGACTCACTGCAAAGGGTAGACCTACCCGTAAAGCATTAGCCCTTCGCAGGTGGAAGTGTTAGTATGGCTAGACGACCAGTAGTACGTCCTCATCCCCTTGCGTTTCAACAACGTACGATTGCTGCTACGTCTTCTGCTCAAGCGAAGGAGAACAAAGAGAAAGCCGATAACTTGCAAACTAAAGTAACATCCTTAGAGAGTGATCCATTTTTCGTTACCATTGACGGAGGCGGACCTGTCGTAGAGGAAGACGATATATTTGACGGAGGACAACCTGATGCCTAGTTTTACTAAACGTATACAATTAAGAAGAGGTACTCGTGCTGAATGGACGGCTCAGAACCCAGTGCTTTTAGAAGGTGAAGTAGCTATTGAGTTAGACTCTTATCGTAATCGTATTAAGATAGGAGACGGGACGACTGCTTGGAACTCCTTGCCTTACTTCTTGGATGCTCGTGAAGAAGAGGTCGGAGATTACGATGAATTTATTGAAGGCTTGACAGGTGATCCGTGATTTACTAACAAGTGTCACAGTTAACCAATTAAGCAAAACAAGATATGAGTGTATGGTATCAAATGGGACAAAGTGTTAGAAATTTACTAATATCTCTTACTAATACAAGTAAGGCAATTTTAGACACCGAAAGTAATATACAAGCAAGGACAGACGATGATTTAGGAACTATGGCTTTTGCCACTGATACTAATAAATTGTATGTATTTACTGACTCCGGATGGGTAGCAGCTCAATAGTTTTGACAATTAACAACCACTAACATAAAAATTACAAACGATGGCTAACATACTTCAACAAATAGGAACCACTGTTAAATCTAAGTTGGACGAAAAGGTAAACAAGACGGACGCAGTATCAGACTTCTTAAAGTCCATACTAGGATTCCCTCAAGATACCGTTGCACCCTCAGTAGACACAGCAGCAAATATAACGGCTAGAACTGGCGACGACACAGGTACAATCATGTACGGAAGCGACTCTACAAAGCTTTATGTATTTGATGGCAGTGACTGGCAAATCTTTAACAACAGCTAATAAGATATGAGTGATATTACAGTAATAAACGACAGCGAACAATCATCGTTAGTTACTAACGGACTCGCTAAGAATGGTGAGTTGTATTTAAAAGCCAGTGGTAGTACCAATGCAGGTGCTATTGTTGTATACGATAGTGGTTCTTGGAGAACGTTTGCTAATGAATTTTCTCCGGGCGGTTTGACTATAAGCACACTAGACACTGAAGCTACTATACTTGCAAGCAGTCCTACAAATCCGAGCGGTGAAGTAACGGTAGCTTATGCTACAGACACAACAAGACTGTGTGTTTATGACAGCGTCTCTTGGGTAACTTACGACAATAATTTCACAATATAATTAACAATGACTACTATAAATACTTGTACATCATCAACACGCCCTGCATCTCCTTCAGCTGGAGACACGCTTTTTGAAACGGATACAGAATCTCTAATTACTTATGACGGTTCTGCTTGGAAGTCTTACGGGGCTGACAACGGAAATTATAACCTAGACGGAACAAATATAACAAGCGTACGTCCTTTGTGTCACTTTGATGCTGAGTTCTTTAACGGTGTAGATACATCGGGGAATCCTTCCAACGACACATCTATTGATACTTCAACAATATGGAAAAGTAGATTAGATACCTCTATAACACTCTCGCAAGGTGTAGCTACTAGTCAACCTCTCTACAAAACATCGGGTACTAATTCTAAACCTTATGTGTATACTGATGGCGGTGATTACTTATGCCTTTCTAAAGGGTTTGCATTGCCCGGAGAGTTTACAACATTTGCAATCACTGAACATCCCAATTCTCAGCCTTCTACCGTTTTTGGCGGTTCAGGTGTAAGAAATAATCTTTCATCGCAATCGATTCTATATTTTGGGTATAGTGGTAATACTTATTATCTTTACTACCAAGCATCAGGGGCAGCTAACGGTACAGCACCTCTATCGGGTAGTACGGACATGAGGGCATTAATTACTTCACGAGACAGTTCCAGTAATACTAAACTGTTTATGGATGGAGATAATGAAGGATCAGCCGTAGGTACTAACTCATCAACTCAGTTTATCGGGTCAGTATTTGAAGCTGGAGGTGTTACTTACAACAATACTGGTAATGTGTATGAAATGATGTTGTTTAACACTTCTTTATCCAATGCTGATAGAAACGCACTAGGTGCTTACGCTCAAGCTAAATACGGAAGCGGAAATCTTGGTTGGACAAACTTTTAATAATAATAATGAAATACTCAATACACAATACACAAGAAGAAGCGGAACTTGAATTGCAACTATTAAACACGCATTTTAATTTGCCTAACGAAAACGCTAAGTCTTACTCGATTATACAAGAAGCAGAAGGTGTTTTTCGCTTTCGAGTCAAAGATCAAGGTAAATGGAAAGCAGATGATATTGTTTCTAATGTTTCTGAGGTTGAGGGAGAAGCCTCGCTACCTGAATAACACATGGCTACTTTAAACACAGTCACATCATCCACCCGTCCTAGTTCACCAACTGCTGGTGAAACATACTTCGAGACGGACACTAATAAAGTTATCATTTGGGACGGTACTGCTTGGACAGAGCTTGTGTCAGACGGTACTGCTTAACACATTGATTTTTTTATAATCACTAACTAACTAAATACTAATATGCCAGATACATCATCCATATTCTATCAAATCGGTCAATCGACCAAGAGTGCTATTGCAGCAGAAGAAACAAGAGCGTTAGCCGCTGAGGCTACTCTCCAGTCGAACATTACTGCTGAAGCCTCAAGTCGTGCAAGTGCCGATTCGACCCTTCAAGCTAACATCGACAGCGAGGCTTCAAGCCGTGCGTCTGCTGACTCTACCTTACAAGGTAACATTGATTCAGAAGCAAGTAGCCGAGCATCCGCTGACTCCGCTATTCAGTCTGAACTAGACGCTACTCAAAGTGGTGCTGGTCTCGCTGCTGGTGGTTCGTACTCCGCTAACTCCTCAACCAACTACATTACTTCTGTAAGTTCATTGGTTGGTGCTGACGAAGCTCTTGACGGACAAATCAAAACTAACGCTGACGCTATCGCTTCTGAAGCTAGCTCACGTGCCTCTGCTGATTCCGCTTTACAAGCTGAGATTGACGCTGAAGAAACAGCTCGTGCTTCTGCCGACACAACTCTTCAAAGCAACATCACAAGTGAAGCTTCCACCAGAGCATCCGCTGATACGACCCTCCAAAGCAACATTGATGCTGAAGAGACTGCTCGTCAATCTGCTGACTCCACGCTTCAAACAAACATAACTGACGAGGCAACTGCTAGAGCTTCCGCTGATACAACCTTACAAGGAAATATCGACGCTGAGGAAACTGCACGTATCGCTGCTGTTAGTGGTGAAGCTACTGCCCGTGCATCTGCTGACACGACCCTTCAGTCTAACATTGACTCTGAAGCTTCAACTGCCCGTGCTGCTGAATCTGCTCTTGACGCTGCTAAAGCCAACCTTAGCGGAGCTGCTTTCACCGGTGACGTAAGCGGAACTAACCTTGTACTTAGCGGTAACTTAACTGTTAACGGTACAACTACTTCCGTTCAAACCACTAACTCCGAAATCAAAGACTCTATTCTTTTGATCAACGATGGTGCTGCTGGTTCAACTAACAACTCAAACGACGCTGGTCTTATCATTGAGCGTGGTACTGGTGACGGTGGAAACATCGCTGCTGTGTACGACGAAGGAATCGACAAGTTTGCGTTCTATAAAACATCCGCTACTTCTGCTTCTACTGACATCAGTGGAGACGACGGAAGTGCTACATTGATCGACGTTAAAGCAAACGACGTTGTTCTTGGAGACGGTAACAATCTTGGTTCATTGG
>Ga0222717_10002317_pt1 | contig 14819 bp, 25 predicted proteins | sample C33_18DmetaG_FD_165053 | JGI IMG/M metagenome (GOLD analysis project Ga0222717, IMG submission 165053) | Estuarine water microbial communities from San Francisco Bay, California, United States - C33_18D | ecosystem: Environmental > Aquatic > Marine > Unclassified | place: USA: California...
CACTTCGTCTTCCTACCTGTCCGAACCATTTAGAATCTTCCATTTCAACTGCAACCTTTTCCCAGTCACATGAAACAACACCTTTCCACATGTTATTAAACTTACTGAATCTTGTTCCACCTAAGTTGAATGTCATGTTGACTAAAACGTGTTGAATGTCTTCGGGTAGTGCATAGAAATCTTCTCCACCTTTTGATTCAAATACATGAATGGTTTCTTCTACGTGTTTATCAAAATCATATTCATAAACATCATCTACTCTTTCTTGTGAGACTGGTGTTCCAACTGGTAATCCATATTCATCATCACTATCTTTAATCAAGTGACCAACTCCAAAAGTTAAGTATCCTAATGAGTCTTCGTAAATTTCGAGGACTTCTCCCTCATGTCTCTTAATCTGTTCTTTCAATATCTCTTTGTTCATTCTCTTTCCTCGCTTGTTCTTCTATTAATTCAACCAATATGTCACCCATAAGGTTATTAAGTTCGGTATTATTTAGGAGTTCTTCAAAGTCATGATTGTCGGGAACTTTGATAAGATTCCTTTGAAAGTTTAAGTGTTTCTTACCTTCTACAAACTCTACTTTACCATATGTGTATATGAGTCCTTCCCACATTCCTTTAGTAAGTTGAATGCCTGACATGTTTAATTTGTTATTGTCAACAACACAATAAACACCTTCGTCAAATAATGGTGTATTACCCAAAGAAACTCTCCAATGAATTGTGTTTGTTAGGTAGGAATAAATCTTTATCTTCTTTTGCAAACCACCATACATTTTCCATGTATAGTTTTTTCATAAAGTCTTGCATTGCAGTTCTATCAATTCCTTCTTTATCTGATACTTGGTTGTCGTCACTATCACCTTTTACGTCTGACCACTTCTCTAAGAATGCAGTAGAAGATTGAGGCCTTTGCATGATTCTCATTCCTATCTGACCTTTGAAGTGTGGTCTTAAATCGTCTACAACTTCGTCACATGAAGGAAACATTTTACCTTTTATTTTTGGATTCATAATGTTAATCAATAAGTGTCCGTTATCTGATAACACTTCAAATGATTTTCTAGAAACTGGAATAAAGAAATCGTCTCTCCATGATTCATATTCTGAGAACTTACTCCATGATTGGTCTTCTTCGTGTTCTCCACCTTTGTTGTATGTCTCTGTTGAGAAATATGGTGGTGAAGTAAATGCACAATCTATTGGTGGGAATTTTTCATAAGGAATATCCTCTGCACCACTTCTATAGATTACAACTCTCTTCTCACCAACTGACATAAACTTGTCTTTGGTTTCTGTAATCTTTGGTGCATGACCTGTAAGAATCTTTTCATATTCTATACATTGTTTCTTATATCTTTCAAATGTGTTTGGGTTTGGGTCACAACCAATATACACTGTAGTTTTTTTACTTGCAAAGAATCCACATAGTCTATCTCCCCAACCACAACTTGTATCCAATACAGTTCTTGCATCAGTCATTTCATAAAAACACTTTGCAACCACTGGTTTGAATTGTGTTGCAATATAGGCTCCTAGTCTGAATGCCATTCTGTAAGTATCTTCTTTCAATGAACCACCAACAAGTTTTATAACTTCGTTTCCGTCTACGTCTTTTGACACTTCCTTTGTGATATCATTGACACCTCTCCATATTGCACCGAGAGGTGATTTTAATTCTTTTGCAGTTGATTCTCTGAATGCATTTATTGGTGCTCTATGTCCATATGAATCACAAGACAATCTTAAATCTTGCATAAAGTAATCACTTGCATCATTAAATGTGGAAGGTGCATTGACCATTCCATGTCCCCATTCTGAATAGGGATATTTGTAGTCGTCATATTTTTCTACGACTTCTTGTTCTAAATTTTCGTGTGGGTATATAAACTTCCAAACAGGATATTCTAAAAGTTTAATAAAGGTGTTTCTCATATCTTCATGAGAGATTTGTTTTAGAGGAAACTCGGGTCTTTCGGTTTCTATATATTCTGCAAGAACCTCACGGAAGTATTCTCTCCCATGTTCTTCAGTTAATGCATCAAAGAGACTACCATCAATAATAGGTAATCTCTTCTCATTTGCATTGTCTTTTAAGACTTGATAAAGTTTAGATGTTTGCAAGGACATTTTCGGGTGATGATATTTCATAAGGGTCTGAATCGACATTGTCACCGAATCCTTCTTCTGCAAAGACATTTTCAATAACATTGTCATTTACAACAATTGCATATCTCCAAGACCTAATACCAAATCCTACGTTTGCTTTTTGCACACTTGCACCCATACCTTCTGTAAACTCTCCGTTTCCATCGGGTAATGGTCTAACATTTTGAATCCCCTGTCCATCAAACCATGCATTCATTACAAATGAATCATTTACTGACAAACAATATATCTCATCAATACCCTTTTCTTGGAATTGTGAAAACTGAGTTTCAAAGCCAGGCAATTGGAATGATGAACATGTTGGGGTGAATGCTCCAGGCAATGCAAAGATTATTACTCTTTTTCCAGCAAACTGTTCGTTTGTTTCTAAGTGTTTAAAATCTCCGTCTACTCTTATTGGTAGAATTACTTGGGGTATTCTATCTCCTACGTTTAACATATTTTTCTCCATAATATAAAAAGATACACCCATTATACTATATAACAGGTGTATCTGTAAGGGGGTTTTTAAGAAATTTTGATTTCTTGAGGTTTGTCTTCCTCAGGCACAATTCTCTCTAAACTTACAACCAAAATACCATTCTTCATATCTGCACCCTTAACGATTATATCGTCTGCAAGTGTGAATGACCTTTTGAATGAACGAGAAGCAAGTCCTTGGTGGACATACTCTTTTGATTCAGTATCCTGTTCTCCCTCGATAATTAGTTTCTCTTTCTCTTTAGAGATAGAAACCTCTTTCTTATCAAACCCAGCAACTGCCATTTCAATTTGGAAATTTTCCTCATCGATTTTTACAATGTTGTAAGGTGGATAGTTTGAACTAGAATGTGTATCAGCACGTTCTAATAGTTGTAGAGTTCTGTCGAACCCGATTGCGAATGGGAATGATTTCCCGAAGACATCGTCATAGATAGTCATAGTTTTCTCCTTTATTAAGCAAGTTTATAATGTGCAACCTCTAATGAGCATTGCATTAATGTTCGAGAACCGAGCTCTTTTGAAGAAATGGGGTCACTTGATGTCGGCGTTGCCCAATCCAAGTTCCAAATCCGAGCTCTTTTTAAGTTCTCTTACAATGGTATTTATAACACCATACTACTATTATAAGGACTTTTTCTAAAATTTCAAGGGGGTTTTACAATTTATTGCATCTTTTTGATTTGTTTTCGACATGCCTATTATTTAATACTACTATAGTCATAAGAGTATTGACATCTCTCATGTCTTGTCGATTCATTACTGGTTGTTGCATTTCAGTAGTCATTATTGGATAGAGAACAGATGCTTTAACAAAAAACATTTTTGACACTGATGGCCTTTCCCCAAAAAGAGGATTTGTTTCTTGAACACAATCATATTGAAGACCACGATATGTGGAATACATATCAAGAAGTTGAAGTGTTATAAATGTAGTCCACTGAAAACTACTAACTGGTTCAGATAGTGTAAACCACGACTGGTTCTGATTTTCCTTTAACTGTAATAGAGTCGACTCTAGTGAATGTTCTGTTTGGACACTGGAGATATGTTTCTTGTCCCAACAACACGTCCACCCCATCATAATTTCTCGTTTGTCCTTCGAGTCTAGCACCAAGGTTGACGGCATCTCCAATGACGGAATAGTCAAATCTAAGTTCGCTCCCCATGTTTCCAACGATGCACTCGCCAGTGTTAATCCCAATACCCACGTTAATGGGTGGAAGATTAAGCGGTTTGAGTTCTTCATTGAGTTCCTTGGTTGCTTCTAAAATTTCTATTGCAGACTTGACTGCCATCTCGGCGTGGTCGGGACAATCTAAAGGTGCATTCCAAAAACTCATAATACAGTCGCCCATATATTTGTCGATAGTTCCATTATTATTTAGTATTATTTTTGTTTGCATGTCAAGAAATTTGTTAATGAGTTCCACTAATCCCTCGGGGTCGTCTTGTTTCATGTAGTGTTCGCTTATGGGGGTGAATCCACATATGTCCATGAACATGAATGTAAGTTCTTTTCTATCTCCACCTAATTTGAGTAAATCGGGGTTTTCTGCAAGTTGGTCAACCATGTCGGGAGATAAATACTTTTGGAACTGCTTCTTGATTTCTTCTTTGAGTTTGTAGGTCGTATAGTATTGATTGAAAGATGCATGACCAAAAACAATTAAGGAGGCAACCGATGAAAAGAAGGTATCGAAAAGAACGAGCTCTGAAGTCCAAATATAATAACTCCCACCCACCTGAAGTCCAACAAGTCCTAGACTCATTACCCCCGAAAGAACTGTGGGCAGTTTGTAAACCATCAGAAGTATCAATACGAGAACTGTCAACAGAAGAACAACTTCGAGTAGTTCAAGATAGTAGGATTGTTGTATTTGAACTCCTGACAAAGAGGTTTGGATATGGTTTGCTTGAACTTCGTGAGGATACAATATACCCACTGGAGTTGAAACTGGATTATTCAATCCCTCTGCAGTCAAACCCCATATCAGAATTTTATTAGTAAGATTTAGATTAGGTAAGTCTACTGCAGAAACCCGTTGGAATTCGTTCCAATAGGACACCATAACGTCACTCGTTGGAGTGGTGGTGATAGGTTTGTCTCTACCCATTCTTACCCACTCTACTCCAACTTCTGTAATTTTAGTTTGATACGAAGGTTCGTTTTTAAATGCACGAAGTGTTTCTAGTGCAAGAGACGGATATACCTGTTCATTTGCAGTTATTATTAAAGGGATAGACCTAGTTGTCCCGTCAAAGTTTGGTGTTCCACTAACACTAGGTGTTGCAACAGTGACCCCAACTCCGTAAGTATTGTCCTGAAGTATCCTGATAGGACTTGAAATTCCTGAGAAGTTCCATAGGTGGTCTGTTGCACTTCCACCACCAAAGGTAGAGTTTCCTACGAAGGGTGCAGAACCAGTGTCTTTTTGTATGGTCGGTGCAGCTGATAGAATTGTTAATCTATTGACCAATCCTTCTGCAAAGATTTCGTCCTCTCCTGAGCTGCGGTCGGGTTGATTAAAGAGTTGAGTAAAAACATGTGTGTTAGTGTAATGAGTGTCAAGTAAGATATCCCTATAGATACTACGTTTTATCGGATACTGTCCGAACACTTCAAGTGATTTTTCGTCTATGTCTACTAAGACAATGTCATCAACCTGAACTTTCTCCTGACTCTGATGAAGAACGTCAAAGTAAGACCACTTAATATTCTCTACTAAGTAAGGAGACCAAATTTTAAGTCCTACAAATACACCAATGGTGATTAGGACTGTTTTCCAACTATACATTATGAGAATTTCTTTTGTATTCGTTTATAGATATAGTAAATAGAAAGTCCGTAAGTTGCAAGAACAGTCATAGTGAAACCTATGTAAATAAGTTCTATTGGTGTGAGGAAGAGAACTTGCCAAACAAAATCACCTGCGGCTTCTACGTCACCCAAAGATTCAGGCATAACCATATCGTTTTCTTCGAAGAGGTCTAATATGTCGTCATACTCTTCTTCAGTTAGACATTCATAAAACTCGGGTGGACATTCTGATTTCATTGTTGTGTGACTGATACTGAACAACCCGTAGTCGTTTGACAATTCTGAGTTAGTGTATATGATTTGTTTGTTGAACCTTCTTGTAAAAGATTCAATATTGTTGGATAGTTTCCTTGTAGTGTAATTTGTGCATTATGATTTCCCGAACCCTTCTGCATGATACTGGAATCTGACCCAGTTGCACTTCCATAGAAGTAAGTGTGTGCATAATGTGAACCACTACCCGACTGGTGTATTTCGTGGTCTACTGAATTTGAGTGAACGTCTATGTTATGTGTATGACTTCCGTTTTGATATACATCTACTGTATTACTATTGCCCCATATGTGTCTACCATAAGTTGCACCACCACTTTGTTCTACGTTTTCAGTATTGTTAGTTCCGTCTACGTCACCACCCCATGACTTTCCTGGCCCCCAGTAAGAGACCCAAGATATAGAGTTTCCATTTCCTGTTTGCAATAGATTGAATGTGTTTCCACTATGTGCAAAAGAAAACTTAATTTCATTATCATAACCTTGTTGTGTTATATTAAGTTCAACGTCTCCACTGGATACTTGCTCAACATGGACGTGGTTATCCCCAGCCCATGTTAGAGGTGTCAATAAAATTAATAATAAACTTTTTTTCATTAGATAATCCATAAAAATAATATTGTAAATACTACTCCTTTTCCAAATGATAACCACAACATGTGGTAATCGTCCAGTCTCATAGCATCTTGAAATCCAGTTAACTGAAATTCATGCCAATTACGAAGTTTTTCTAACATACTATTCATATATTTCTCCTAGTTTGTTTGTGTAATGGTAATATTTATAGACGAACCATCACCCACCTTTATTAGTGAACCTTTTTCGTCTGTAGTGGTTCTAATCGTTGCTTGTGCATAGATTGGGATTTTAATGGAGATAACTCCTTGAACTTCCCTGTAGAACCAAATTTGACCAAGACCCTTGTCAACAATTGTATTGTATTGAGAGTCCTTATCAAACCCAAATGCAGTTCCTTCTATTCTTGCAACTCCGAAAGGGTCTGCCTTTCTTTCTGCATCGATACCAACCTTTCGGTCAATCTCCAAAACTACATCTAGTAAATCTTGTAAGAAATCGACATCTAATAAGTCTCTGTCGAGTTCTGTATATTCCAACTCATCGTCTTCAAAGTAATCTTCTTCTAAATCATTGAACTCTAAAAAGTCCACGTCTAGAATGTTGCTACTATCATTTTCGTTGTTAGACGATTCTTCTGCAACTTGTTCTTGCACCTCTTCGGGTGGATTCACAATAAACATATTGTCAATCATACTTGCATCAACTCCATTCACTGTCACTGGTTTAGTAGGTGAATCGTCAAAAGTGGATACCATAGTTGCTTGATAAGCCTCTTCCAATGTGACACTTCCACCAGCATTACTCACAATAATTTTTCCCGAAGGATTTCCAAATTTATCAGGCAAAAGTATAACAAGTGACCTTCCGATTTCATCAATACTTGTAGTGAAGTCGGTTCCAACCACAGCAATTTGTGCTGTAGGTGTCGATACTTTAATATTACTTTTCTTTATCTTCCCACCGAATCCTGAAGCAAATCTAGCGGTGCCTTGTGCCATTCGTATGGCCATTTTGGATTTAGAAGGGTCGGGGTCGTAATATACCTCGTCAATCCAAACCTTGGAGTGTTCTGTTAAGTCCAGTCGTTCTTCACCTTTGAACTCAATCTTCATTCTCCCATTCTGAGTTTGTGCTGTATCATACATCAACACATCAGGTTCAGTATTTGCACTGACAACAGAAGACTCTCCGTCTCTCTGAAGTCCTGCTGAACCCTTATATTCTATAATCTCACCTATCGGTTCAGCTGAAACTGAACCAATAAGTAAAAGACTACTCGCCAGAATCTTTCTGAACGATATCAATATTTGCATTAGAAGTCACGAAAGATACATCAATAATACCACTACATGACTGACCACTTGGACAACCTGTAGTTCCACTTTTCTGAATGATATCTATATCATTTGAACCACCAGTTAAGATTGCAGTGATTTTGTTATCAGTTGCATCTGATTGGTTAGTGTTAATATCATTTGAATCTCCAGTAATAGTCCAGTTCCAAACTGCATTATCACTATCTATTTTAGTAGTGAATACGTTTGAATCTCCAGTTAACACTAAATCCCAGTTAAGGTATTCTGCAGATGCATCATATCCGACATCAATATCGAATGTATTTGAATCACCTGTCACAGTTCCTAACATGTTTAAGTTATCTGCACTACCAACATATCCTACGTTCCAATCCATTGAGTTAGAGTCACCAGTAAAAGTTAAATTTACTGTTGAACTATCTGCAAGAAAAGGCCCGAACAACTTGTTGTTATCTCCGTCTTGTAATAATGTTAAACTGTTAGATGCACCAGTGATAATCATATCAGCAGATGTTCCTGAGAAATCATCTAAACCGACTTTGTTTCCATATCCCCTCTGAGTGAAGTTCAATATTAAATTGTCACCTGTCTGTTGTATCCAAATCTCGTTATCATCTGCACCAGCAGATACGAAACCAGTTAACCCTAATGATAAACATAATAAAAGAAGTTTATTCTTCATTTTGTTTTTCCTCTATATTGTGAAGTTCGTTTCTCCCATGAGTTCCATGAGGGTGACGATGTCCACTTTTTATTTCCCAAAAACCTCTATCGTGTCCTTGGTATATTAATTCTAAGACGGCAAGTTCAATTGCAGAACGAGTCGCTTTTGTGACTCCTTCGTTTTGTGCTACACCATCTTCTACTTCCACTAGTTGAGTATCCATATCCACGAACTTGAATACATCATACCCACCACCCGTGCTAAGAATCGTCTTCTTAGTTTGGACGTTTAATAATATTTCACCAGTAAGTGTTGAAATTCCTCTCAAACTTACAGTCACCACATCTCTCCTATAGGAGTTTGATGCACCGATGCCTAATGTTCTTGCACCTCGTCCACCACTTTCAATGTTAGTGTCATAACCAACTATCCCTCCGTCAAGAAGGATGCCAGCAAATAAAAGAGGTTGAATTCCTGTTGGGGAATCTTCATTACCTTCTTGATTTGCAAAGTCTTCTCTTGCACTTCGTATGATTTGTCTCTCTCTTACAAGTGCATCTAAATTTGTTCTCTCTACTACTCTAAACCATTTACCTTTTCCAGCAGTCTTAAGTGCATCAATCAAGAATGCTTCTGCACCTTGGGTCACTGCAGTTGAGAATGATGCAACTCCGTCCATTCTCTTCCTTTGTCCTGTCTTATCTAAAAAACCATACACTGCAACAATAGGCATTGTCTCTGCAGCTGGTAAGTTTGAAAGTTCTTGATAGGTTGGTATCTTCACAACCTCTGCATCTTCAATGCATGAACCTACTCTCTGCATAACTGTAGAATCACAAGTGTCTTGCATAGACGGAATGCTTGCACACCCACTAGTGAGCAAGACCATAATTAGTCCTACTAATCCTACATTTTTCATTTAGAAACTTCCTGTTCCAACTGGTATATCTAAAGTTGTTGTCGTTCCGTCTTCTGCTACAATGGTTAACCTAATAAATTCTGCACCATCTTCACCAACCAATTTTTCGTATGTGACTGTATTACCTTCAATAGAGAAGACACCATATGATGCAGCTTCTCCGTTAGAGAACATATTTTCTACTAACTGTTTTGCTATCTGAGCATAAATTCTGCTCTCTACGTTCCTTAAAAATTTTGCAAGGGTAGTATTTTGTGCTTCCCTTTCTGCTTTTGCAATTCTATCTTCTATGTCTTGTGCTATCTTGTCACGTCTTGATTTTTCTTGATTCTCAATTGTAAGATAGTGTGATGATTGTCCTATTCCACTGAATGAAGGACTTTTGAATTTGTGAACTATTTCATCTGCACTTACACTAAGTGCAAAACAAATACTAATTATTACTATTGTCGGTTTTATCATCTGTCATGTTTCCTCTCTTTTTTTGGTTCTCTTTGTATTCGAGAACTACGTCTACTTTTTGTTGTAGACGAATCAAGTCTTGGTCTAACATTCGCACTTGGTCAATCACTTTAATCAATGCAAAGTGTTGTTTTTCGATTTCGGGTTCCAATTTTTCACCCACAAACCACCAAACATAATATACGAAATATCCAAGTCCAACCATCATTACGATTGGAAATCCATAATCAGAAATAAGTTGTGCAATATTTTCCACTAGTCCCTTCTCACGTCTAGTTTCCCGTCTTCTATAAAGTTCTCTGCACGTGCAATTCTCTCTATATCGGGTCTGAGTTCTAAGGCACTTGACACTAACATGTCTATCTTAATCATTTCGTTAGACATTGTTCTTGCACGATTCTCTAAACTCTTACAAAACATGGTAAGGGTCTTGATAGAATCAACGACACCTTCGAGTATTTGTTTGATAACTGTAAAAATAAAGAAACCCATCACTAGACTTCCAGCAATCGGAGCTCCCACGTCACTTATCAAACCAAATATATCCATACCTTTATTTATACTTTGAATTGTCTATAGACAATAAAAAAGGGTGCAAAGCACCCTTTTTGTTATTACGTTCAGTTTATAACTGTTTTCGTAATTCACTTATAACATCTGCTTTAGAACCACTCTTCTTGACTTTAAGACTCTTCTTATCTGCCATTTCTAAGAGTTGATTTTTAGTAAGTTTCTTTAATTCTGCAACACTTGGTGTTTTAGGTTTAGGTGCTGGTATCGGTTTTGACACACTTGAACCTTTATCCTTCTTATTTTGAATAAAGTAAACAATACCTACAACAGCTATTATTCCAATTATGATTTCCATTACATTTCCTCAGTTTATTTTTCTAACAATGGATTTTTATTCTTGGCTTTACCTATTACTAGTGCAAGAACTTCTAGGTATTTGTATACCTTTGCCCATATCTTATCATCTGCGGGTGTTGGTGTCAAAGCGACAATAACACTACAAATAGATATAACGACTGGAATTACCATAAGTAAGTTCCAAATCCCCATAATAAAGTCTATTATGCTTGATAACATAGTTTCCTCCATTTGTCATTTATTTATAACAGTTGTATTTAGGAATTTTGGGAACCGATTGAGTATTTTGTTGTCAATTTCCATTCGGATTTCTCTCTAAATGGTATAATTTTTATCTGACTTAGGGGTGCTTTTGGGTCTTCAATTTGTGTCTTATTGACTACAGATACTAGTTTCCATTGTTCTAAAAGTGACACTATAGTGTTTCTTCGTGCAATATCTGACTCATCAAGATTAGAAGGTTTACCATCGAGTTTGAATAACTCTTTGAAATGTGTGATATAATACTTACCACGTTTGTGTAGAATATGACAAGACTGAAATAATTCCTTATCCTTTCTTGATGCGACACCTATTCTAGAAAGTGTTTCTCTAATTTTTAAAAAATCGTCTTTTTCGGGGAATGTGACCTCTACTAGGCCTTTTACTATTTCTTCTTGGTTATCCATTATCTCTACCACCAGTTTTCATACTGTTTTTCAATTCACGATATTGTTTTTCAGATAGTAAAGTTGCATATTCTTTTGCTTCTTTTGTTGATATCTGATAATAATCTTTAATTATATCGAGTTTTTTACTAACGTAAGGTTTACTCCACTTGGAGAACCTTTGACGTTTCCTAAGAGTATTTAGGAAAAAGACATATTGAAGACGATTGTCTACACCATGTCTAATGTTCATTTCGTTAGTAAGAAAAACAGAATCTTGGTGATAAGATAATGCTTTGTTTATTAAGAATGGTTGATATGATTTCTCTTCGATATCATCAACCATGATATCAGTTTTATCGGAAGAGACCGATTTTACAAAATCGAATGGATTTCTTTTAGACATTAAGTGCTTCTTATATAAGAATCAATTAAGGCTTGTCCTTTCAATGGAGTTCCAAAGATATAGATTTCTCCGTTGTCTAAAGTTCTTTTAACTGTTTCGTCATTGTATTGAATATCTAAGACACCTCTTCCATTTTCAGTGTCTTGTGGTCTTGTATCATACCACATTGAATTCAGTGAATGTGCATGTGCAGATTTAACACCCTTTGACCATGCTTCTGCTTCTATTTTAAGTCTTTGTTTTTCGACTCTCTCATCATATTGTGTCATTTTCTCTCCCCTTTTTAAACTGTTTATCTGCACTTCGTTGTAATGATTTTTCGACTTGATTGTCTAACCATCTAAAAAACCATTGTCTTAACTTTCCCATTATGCCTCTTTGTTTGGATTCCACATAACTAGGTTTTTAGTTTTGAGTCTGTTTGCAACAATAGTATATCTGTTTTGTTCATCTTTCCATTCTTTTAACCATTTGTGTCCGTCTCTCTCTGCATCTATAAAGATTGCATTAGTGAATGCCATTGGTAATAAAATACCTACATGGATAAAGATACTTATAACTGTATTGTAGTTAAACATTCCTAGATAGTTTGCAGCTAAGAATCCAAAGAACACACTCCATACAGTGAACAAGACTAACATAAAGTATGTCTGTAAACTCGGGTCGGGAATCAGTGATAGTGGATTGTATCTCACGTCCATTACTCTTCTCCAACCATTTACAAAACTCATAACAGTTCTTCTAAATAAACTTGGTTTTTTCATCATTGGTTCTATTTTACTCATTTTATTCTCCTATGTGATTTCTCACAAACTCTTTTACTACATGAAGTCCTACTGACAACCATGTAATTACTATTAGACTCCACACTAATAGTTCAATCACTTGAACTTACACTCAGACATAATCTCGGTAAGACATGCAACGAAATTGATTTCACTATCCATTGCAAAAGCAGACTTGTATTGATAGTCTGCAATAATCAAAACACTTGCTGGAATACTAGAAGGTTCTAGTCTTTGTTCAAGTGTATTAAAGACTTTTCTAAACAAAGTATCAAAATCATTATCACTATTTTGTGCAACCCACTTCCTCATAGAAGTCCAGTTCTTATCCTTCATCATATCAATAAGTGGTGTTAGTTTCTCTTCGGCTAGTGTTGCAATAAGACCAGTGTCTATTACACCACTGACTCCATATCTTTGAACCTCGTTGATACACCTTCTGAAATCGGGGAAGAACTTTAATATAAGTTCAACCAAAACCTTTTCGTCATACTTAATACTTTCGTTATCACAAATTTGTTTAAGTCTTGAAAGGAATATTCCAGCAAGTTGTTGTTTATCACTGGGTGTTAGTTTGAAGTCTATGACTGTTGTTCTTGAATGTAGTGGTTTAATAATTCTATTCTTGTAATTACAAGTAAAGATAAATCTACAGTTCGAAGAGAACTCCTCTATGAAGTTTCTCAAGGCAGGTTGAACTGAGTCTGCAGAAATGTAATCTGCTTCATCAAGGATAACAACCTTTGACCCACCACTAAGTGAAACTGTAGATGCAAAGTTTTTAATTTTAGTTCTTAAGGTATCAATCAAACGACCTTCGTCTGACCCATTGATTACTATAAAGTCTGCACCCAGTTCGTTGCATAGTGCTTTTGCAATTGTTGTTTTACCAACACCAGCAGAACCACATAACATGAGATTTGGTATCTCTCCCTGTTTTACAAATTCTCTAAAAGTATTCTTAATACCCTCGGGTAGTATCGTGTCCTCAATTGTTTGAGGACGATACTTTTCTACAAATAAAAATTCATTCATCATAAGAAGTTAAAACCCCTCCGAATTAACTGTCATAAGAACCCTTGAAGATTGATGAGATGTCTTATGTCCCGTATGCATTGCAGAGACTATTGCAATACTTACTCTATTATATAGGTTAAACATTGTATTTTGAATCAGGCTCCAATGCAATAAAGTATTCTAAATCCACATCTTTGTTTTTAAAGTGTGAGATTCCTTTTGAAGAAACTAGAACTTCATAGTTTCCATCTAATACTTTAAGGTTCTCAATCTTAAAGTTCATAGTGTATGAAACACCATTTCCTTCACCCACGATTCTTGAGAATGTGTTTGAAGTTGCATTCTTCTTATCAGTCACTTCCAATTTAATTGTAGTTCCATTTGAAGAAAGAATTAAATCTCCGACACCTAGAACACTTGCTGCTTTCTGCAACTCGTTTAGAAGTGTAGAAGAGATATCAATACCGATTTCTGCATCAGGCATTGTTATCATTTTTTCGGGTGAAGTCACCATTCCTTCACTTGCATAAAAATACGCAAGACTAGAATTTGTGTCTGCAACTGTTAGACTTGCATCACCGAAATTAAAATCGGGGTCTTCCAGTAAACTGGTTGCACCTAAAAACTCTGGCAGATTGTAGATACTGAAATCTTGAGGAAAGTCCTCAGACACAGTTGCAACTGCAAGAATGTTTTTCATATTAGAGATTGTTTGAAGTGTGTTTCCACTACTTACTTTAATCCCTTGGTTTATTGTTGAGAAATTTTTGAAGATATTCCTCGTATCATTACTAATTTTCATCACTTGTTAGCCTCCTTTATCGCTTTGTCGTGAACGTGAAGCATGAATAATGCATAGTGTAATACTTTAAGTATATCTGCACGATTCTTCCCACCTTTTTTTCCGTATCTTTGGGCATACTTTAGTATGTTCCCGATACAAAATCCTTCCCCATGACCACTGTCAATTATAAATTCAGTGGACTGGTATTTGTTTAAACTGTAGTGTTGGTCATAAGTTGTATCAATATACGTGGAGAACTCTTTAAGAAGTTCTCCCTCGTCATATTTGTAGTCAATTGGTTTTGACTTAGTCTTAAATAATCCCATACTAGTCATTATACTCTGAAGACTCAGTTTCGTCAACTGGGTTTTCTGCATTCAAGTCTACTCCAGCATCAATCTTGGAGTAGAGGTCGAGGATACTATTTCTAGTCTCTTCGTCAAACCTTGAAATACACATTGTGATTGACTTCAGTTTGTCGTCAAACATTCTGAATGCATTGACAATGTGAACTAATCTTCTAGTGGTAATAACATCATCAATCGCACCTTCATAGTAGGTTTTTCTGATAATGTCTGCCCAATCTACTAGTTTGTGACAGAACTCTTCATCAACAGCACCAGTC
>Ga0222717_10002319_pt1 | contig 14809 bp, 10 predicted proteins | sample C33_18DmetaG_FD_165053 | JGI IMG/M metagenome (GOLD analysis project Ga0222717, IMG submission 165053) | Estuarine water microbial communities from San Francisco Bay, California, United States - C33_18D | ecosystem: Environmental > Aquatic > Marine > Unclassified | place: USA: California...
CTCCTCTAACTTTTATGGGTCAACATAGATTATCAAATCCTGATGGAGTAACCGCGACTGATTTATATAAAAATCCAAGGCGTGGTAGACTTATGAATTTTTATAGAACAACGGATGATTGTGCTATTGATGGCGATGTTATATTAGAAGGTTCTACTAGATATAGAATAATGAAAGGTCATATGACAGGTAACGCATATCAATCTAGCGCAGAGAACAGGGCATGTTACGCATTTCCAGAAGATAATGTTCCATATGCATAGATGCAGGATAGAGTAAAATGGCAGCAATATTAACTCATGTTTATACTGAACCTACACATAATACTGAAGGAATAGGTATTGCAATAAATGATCTAGGGACGGCGGTGCAAGTGTATAGTAATCCAAATGATAATAAGGTTTTTAAAGTTTCGAATATTTTATTATATGGTCCACCTTCAGGTGGTGCTGCGCCAACAGGTGCAGCGGCCCAATCATGGTCTGATGGATAATTTTAATAATAATATATTAAGATTAAAATCTATATAAATAGAAGTAAATAAACTATTTAATTAGGAAACACTATGTCATCAAATAGACCCAATACCAGAGATGAATTGATAGATTACTGTTTGAGAAGATTGGGCGCACCAGTAATTGAAATTAATGTTGCGTTAGATCAAATAGAAGATCGTATTGATGATGCGATTGATTTTTATCAAGAATTTCATTCAGATGCTACACATAGAACATATTTAAAACATCTAGTTACTTCTACTGATGTTACAAATAAATATATCCCAATCCCATCAAGTATAATCTATGTAACAAAATTATTTCCAATTATTACTGCTGGTAATACTTCAAATTTCTTTGATATTAAATACCAAATGATGTTAAACGATGTTGCTGATATGGGTAGTTTTATTGGGGATTTAATGTACTATGAACAAATGCAACAACATCTTTCACTTATTGATACAAAATTAAATGGAATGCCTCAAGTGGGATATTCAAGAAGAGAAAACAGGCTTCATATTCACGGTGAGTGGCAAGATGGTGATATTAAAGAAGGTGATTATTTAGTTGTAGAAGCATTGCAAATTATTGATCCAGATACAAATGTATCTATATACAATGATAGATTTTTAAAAGATTATGCAACTTCTTTGATAAAAATTCAATGGGGGGCAAATCTTATTAAATTTGAAAATATGCAGATGCCAGGTGGAGTTACTTTGAATGGTAGACAAATATATGATGATGGTGTATTAGATAGAGACAGACTTGAAGAACGAATGAGGTTGGAACAAGAAATGCCGCCTGATTTTATGGTGGGGTAAATTATGACAACTAATCATTTTATCTCTCAGAAAGTAAAGAGCGAACAGAACCTTTATGAAGATATTATCATAGAATCACTTAAAATGTATGGTCAAGATGTATATTATCTTCCTAGAACTATAGTAAATGAGAACAAAGTCTTTGGTGATGACGTACCATCAGCATTCAATTCTTCATATAAAATAGAAATGTATATTGAAAATACTGAAGGATTTGATGGTGAAGGTGATCTATTTACGAAGTTTGGTGTTGAAATACGAGATGCTGCTACATTTATAGTTTCTCGTAGAAGGTGGAAAGGTCTTGTTGGTCAAACAACTAATGATATAGAACAAATAGAAAGACCAGCAGAAGGAGATTTAATATATCTTCCTCTTTCAAACTCTATGTTTGAAATTATGCATGTTGAACATGAACAACCTTTCTATGCTTTAAGTAATCTACCTACATATAAACTGAGGTGTGAGTTATTCACGTATAATAATGAAAGTTTTGATACTTCGCTTTCAGTATTGAATGAACTTGAAGTTACTGGAGCATATACTTATGATCTTACTCTTAAAATTCCAAAAGTCGCAACTGCGACAGCGACTATAGGAGTATCATAATGGCTCGTATTGGAACAATAACGATGGACAGTGTGGGTTATGGATATGACTCTTCGCCTGTTGTAACAATTTCAAAACCTAATATGCCTATATTAAAACCAGTTGTTCAAGCAACATTAGATTCCGCGTCAACTACTATTACAGGAGTAGGAATATCAGTTTCTGGTTCTCATTATATAATTACCCCTTCTGTTACTTTATCATCTCCAACAGATTCAAGCAATAAACAAGCACTAGTCACATCTTCAGTATCAAGTAACAAAGTTTCTGGTTTAACAATAACTAATAGTGGTAAATTTTATTCAGATAGTTCTGGTGTAGTTTTAATAACTATTTCACCACCTACTGGTGATAGTGATAAACAAGCAACACTATCATTACAATATGATAGTGTGAATGATAAAGTTTCTGGTTTAACAATAACTAATCAAGGTAAACTTTATGATAGTTCTTCGCCACCAATAATAACTATTTCAACTTTTGATTCTATTGGTGGCTCTAACGCAAGTGCGGTTGCAACAACAGTTAATAATAGACTTTCCAGTGTTTTGATTACAGATTCTGGTAGTGGATATACGTCAAAACCTACTGTTACAGTTTCGGCTCCAACATTATCTTTAAGCGATTTTACAGCAACAGCAACAACTATAATAGTAAATAACAGATTAGATTCAGCCATAATTTCTGACTCTGGCGATTTTTATTCTAGTCCACCCTCTATCACAGTTTCGCCCCCAACTAAAAATGCAACCAATTTTACTGCAACTGCCATCGCAGTGATGAATCAAATTGATAGTGGAAATAGCATACAAGCCATAACCATGACAAGTAATGGCATGTTCTACACATCTATACCTACAGTCACAGTAGATAGTGCTACTGGAGATAGTAATCATTTTAGAGCAACTGGATTTGCGACTGTGAACTCTTCAAATAGATCAATTACAGGTATTGGAATAGTAAAGGCTGGAAAATATTATGATTCAAATGTAACACCTATAGTAACAGTTGCACCACCTACTTTAGCAAAATTTGAAATTGGTGAAAAAATAACACATAAATTACCCAATACAACTTTGCATGGTGAAGTGAGTGCATATAATTCAGTAAGTAGTAAAATGTCTTTAATTCATGTTGGTGCAGAAGATGGGCAATATCATAATTTTGTACCAAATACAGATTCTGATATTATTGGTGCAAATAATGGGTCTAAAGTAGGAATTATACGTGCTGTTGAGGTCAATAAAATATCTTCAAATGAACAAAATGAGGAATTTGCTGCTAATGTTAGTGGTACTACATTAGATTTCTTGGATTTTTCTGAAACTAATCCATTTGGTGATCCAGGAGACGAATAATGTTACAATATTTTTATCACGAAAGAATTAGAAAATCAGTCGCAATTTTTGGAACTATGTTCAACAACATTTATGTGTTGAGAAAAGATTCTTCTGGAAAAGTCATAAGTCAAGTAAAAGTACCACTTTCATATGCACCTAAAGCAAAATACTTAGAAAGGATCAGAGAAAATCCTGATCTTGAAAGGGATACAAGGGTTGCTATTAAACTTCCTAGAATGTCTTTTGAAATAACATCTTTTACATATAATGCAGAACGTAAACTTCCTAAAATGAATGCATATGATAAAAATTTGTCTACTACATCTAATACTAAAAGAAATAAATTTTTTAGTCCAGCACCATATGATATTGCATTTCAATTAAATATTTTTGCTAAAACTCAAGATGATGCTTTGCAAATGGTAGAACAAATAATTCCGTATTTTAATCCACATTATACTATAACAATGAAACCTTTTACAACATTAGCCTCTGATATAAAGGAAGATGTTCCTATAACATTAACAAGTGTAAATTTTGCAGATGATTTTGAAGGATCATTAGAACAAAGAAGAACTATAATTTATACTTTAGATTTTACGATGCTGGCGAACTTTTATGGGCCTATTAATGATCATAGTATTATTAGAAAAACAACCACTGATGTTTATAACCAAATTTTAGGAGATTCTAGTGATCCACAATTATCGCAATATACTATTGAACCTAATCCTTTAAATTTAGCACCACCATCAGGAGATAGTGATTTTGGATTTACTGAAACAATAAAAGAAAATTTTGATAGTGCGTAGGAAAAAATATAATGAGTGATTCAGATAATGAAAAAAATGATTTAGAATTTACACGGCAGACTTATTACGACTTAATTCAAAAAGGTCAAGAGTCTTTAGATGAAATGATGAATATTGCTTCTGCTTTAGAACATCCAAGGGCGTTTGAAGTTGTTGCTGGTTTAATTAAAAATGTATCTGAAGTAAATGACAAACTCATTGATTTACATAAAAAGAAAAATGAGTTAAGTAGAAATACTCAAGCATTAGAGGGTGGAACTACAAATAATTTGTTTGTAGGTTCAACTGTAGAATTACAAAGAATGCTTCAAGATATAAAAGAACCAGAGGATATCCATATTAAAGATAATGAAAATATAATAGAATTTAATCCAAAGAGTGAAGATGACTGATCGTCAAGTAACAAACTCTTATCTTGGAAATATGAATGTAAAACGTGATGGTGTGATTCAAGAATGGACACAAGAAAGTGTTTTAGAATATCAAAAATGTATGAATGATCCAGCATATTTTGCAAAGACATATTGCAAGATAATATCACTTGATAAAGGTCTTGTCAATTTTGATCTATATCCATACCAAGAAAAAATGTTTGATCAATTCAGTAACAATAGATTCTCTATCGTTCTAGCGTGTCGGCAATCAGGTAAATCCATATCATCAGTGGCATATTTACTTTGGTTTGCTTTGTTTAATCCAGAACAAGTTATTGCAGTTATGGCAAATAAAGGTGCGACAGCAAGAGAAATGCTGGGAAGAGTCACTCTTATGTTAGAGAATTTACCTTTCTTTTTGCAACCAGGATGTAAGGCACTAAATAAGGGTTCAATTGAATTTAGTAATAACTCTAGAATAGTTGCGGCAGCAACTTCAGGTTCATCTATTCGTGGTATGTCGGTAAATTTACTTTACCTTGATGAGTTTGCATTTGTTGAAAGAGCAAACGAATTTTATACTTCAACATATCCTGTTGTTTCTGCTGGTGAAAATACTAAGGTTATTATCACTTCTACTGCAAACGGCATAGGTAATGTTTTTCATAAAATTTGGGAAGGTGCTGTTCAAGAAGTAAATGAATATAAACCTTTCAGAGTTGATTGGTGGGATGTTCCAGGCCGAGATGTTGCATGGAAAGAACAAACAATCAATAATACGTCCCAAATTCAGTTTGATCAAGAATTCGGAAACACATTTATAGGAACTGGAAACACGCTTATAGAGGTTGAAACATTACTTTCATTATCAGCAACACAACCTAAAAAAAGAATTGACAAAGACAGTGTTTTGATATATAAAGAACCAATAGAAGGTCATACTTATACTTGTATGGTTGATATTGCTCAAGGTAGAGGCAGAGATTACTCAACATTCAATATAATTGATATTTCAAATGATGTGTTTGAACAAGTTGCTGTATATAGAAATAATCTTATATCTCCATTATTATTTCCAAATATAATTTATAAGTATGCTTCTGCATATAATATGGCAACTGTTGTAGTTGAATCAAATGATGCTGGAATGGTTGTGGCTAACGGATTGTATCACGATTTAGAATATGAAAATATGTATGTTGAATCTTTAGTGAAAGCAGATTCTATTGGTATTAAAATGAATAGAAAAGTAAAAAGAATGGGCTGTTCATCATTCAAAGACTTACTTGAAAATAAAAAATTAATCATACATGATGAAAATACTATACTAGAAATATCTACGTTTTCGGCAAAAGGAAATTCTTGGGAAGCAAGTGATGGTAATCATGATGATCTAGTGATGAACTTTGTTCTTTTTGGGTATTTTGTAGGTACACTTCATTTTAATGAACTTACAGATATTGAAATTAAAGATTTGTTATTTTCTCAGAAAATGCAAGAAATTGAAAATGATGTGCTACCTTTTGGATTTATAGATGATGGTAGACATGAAATAGTTGTAGATCAAGAAGCAGAGAGATGGCATATACAAACAGAATATGAAAGGTTCTAAAATACACTTTATATAAATACAAGTAATTGAACATAACCGTATTATGAAGAACTTATTAATTTACTTGGAAAAGGAAAAGAGAAATGGCATTAACAGCACCCTCTGAATCTCCTGCAATCGTTGTAAAAGAAGTTGATCTAACTAGTGGAGTTCCCAACATACCTACGTCAACAGGTGCGTTTGTAGGAAACTTTTCTTGGGGTCCATGTGATGTACCCACACTCGTTAGCAATGAAGCAACCTTAGTAGGAACTTTTGGAAGTCCTGATACAGATAATACTGTAGACTTTCATTCAGCAGCATATTATCTTAGATACTCTAATGATCTATATGTTGTTAGAGATTATACATCACTAGCAAAAAATGCTAGTGATACAAACGCAAGTAGTGTACCACTTGTTACTAATAGAGATAACTTTGATGGTCAACAAGCACAATTAACAACAGATACTCATAACTTTATAGCAAAATATCCAGGAACATTAGGAAACAGTTTAAAAGTTTCTTTTTCTGGGCAAGGTGATACAGATTATGCTAATTGGGTGTATAAGTCATATTATGATGCAGCGCCAGGAACATCAGATTTTGCGACAGCGGCTGGTGCAACAAATGACGAGGCTCATGTTGCAGTTATAGATGAAGATGGAGCAATTACTGGAACTGCTGGTACAGTTTTAGAAACATTCCCATTCGTGTCTATTGCATTAGGTGCAAAAACCTCAGATGGAACTTCAAACTATATTTTGAATGTTATAAATTCTAGATCACAATATGTTTGGTTGGCATCAGTACCAACAGCAACTTTCGGAACAAATGCTGGTAGTGCGCCATCATCTGGTTTAGATTTTGCGGCAGGTTTAACCTCTGATTTTAATGTATCATTAGTTGGTGGGGTAAACTCGGCAGCACTTGGCGCGGCAGATTTTGCAACAGGATTTGATAAATTTGAAGACCCAAATGCTTTGGCTATTGACTTTATGATTGCACCAGGTATGGCAAGCGCGGCAGATCATGCAACTGTTGTAAATGATATGATTGCAACTGCACAATCAATTCGTAAAGATTGTATGGTGATTGCATCCCCAAATCGTTCAGCAGTAGTTGGGCAAACAACTTCAGCGGCGGCGGTGTCGGCAATTTCAAGCGCAATGACTTCTAATGCATTTACAAGAAGTTCTTACCTTGCTGTTGATAACAACTATCTAAAAGTTTACGACAAATATAATGATCAATACATTTTTATTCCAGCAGCATCTTCTACAGCAGGTATTATGGCGGCAACAGACAATAATTTTGCTCCATGGTTCTCACCAGCAGGTACTCGTAGAGGTCAATATTTTGGTGTAACTAGTTTGGCATATTCGCCAAATAAATCAGAGAGAGATACGCTGTATAAAGCAGGTATCAATCCAATCGCTAATATTCCGGGCCAAGGTATATTGCTTTATGGTGATAAGACTCACTTAGCAAGACCATCAGCATTTGATCGGATTAATGTCCGTAGGTTGTTTCTTGTTCTTGAGAGAGCAATTGCAGCAGCGGCACAAAACATTCTGTTTGAATTTAACGATGAATTTACAAGGGCTGAATTTGTAAATATCGTTGAACCTCTACTCAGAGATGTGAAAGGTAGAAGGGGAATTACCGATTTCAAATTGGTTTGTGATGAAACTAATAACACACCGTTAATTATAGATTCAAATCAATTTATCGCTTCCCTATTCATCAAACCTGCAAGGTCTATTAACTTCATCACCCTTAACTTTGTTGCTGTACGCACTGGAGTTACGTTTGAAGAAGTTGTTGGCACTTCTGGCGTATAAGATAGCATAGGAGATAAAAAATGGCGATTTTAGGCGTAGACGATTTTAAAGCAAAATTAAGAGGGGGTGGCGCAAGAGCAAACCTTTTTAAAGCAACCATTAACTTTCCAGGATATGCAGCAGGTAATGTTGAACTTACATCTTTTATGTGTAGGGCAGCACAACTTCCAGCATCAACACTGAATGCAATTGAAGTTCCCTTCAGAGGTAGGCAGTTGAAAATTGCTGGAGATAGAACATTTGAAACTTGGTCCGCAACAATCATTAACGATACTGATTTTGGTACAAGAAATGCATTGGAGCGTTGGATGAATGGTATTAATTCTCATTCCACCAACATTGGATTTACCAATCCTCAAACTTATCAAGCAGACCTTTTGGTTGATCAACTTGATAAAGATGAAAGTATTTTGAAAAGATATATTTTCAGAGGTTGTTTTCCGACTAATATTTCTTCAATTGAATTATCTTATGATACTCAAGATGCTATTGAAGAATTTACTTGTGAGTTCCAAGTACAATATTGGGAAAGTAATAGCACAAGTTAACGTATAAATACTTGTGAAAAGTGGGGGGATTCGTTCCCCCACTCAATATAAATCATAGGAATGTTTCATGGCAGAAAATACAGTTTCTCTCTTTGGTTTTGAGATAAAACGAAAGAAGCAAAGTGATAAGGAAGCAGAAAGAATTAAAAGTGTAGTTGCGCCACAAAGTGATGATGGTGCTGGATATATTACTGCATCTGGAAGTCATTTTGGTCAATACATAGATATTGATGGTGATAATACCAAAGATAATATCGCGATGATTAACAAATATCGTGGAATTTCTATTCATCCAGAAGTTGATATGGCGATAGAAGATATTGTAAATGAAGCGATTGTAAATAATGCAGATGAAAGTACATTATCCTTAAATACCGACGAAATAGACGCACCAGATAACATTAAAAAAATAGTTCAAGAAGAATTTGATAATGTTCTCTCAATGTTTGACGCATCTGAACATGCTCATGATTTGTTCAAAAGATGGTACATTGATGGTAGAATTTATCACCATATTTTAGTTGATGAAAAAAATGAAAAAGCAGGTATTCAAGAAGTTCGTTTCATTGATGCCACAAAAATAAGAAAAGTTAAAGAAGTTAAAACTAAAAAAGACCCTGCCACAAATGCAGATATTATTGAATCAATTAATGAATATTTCATATACACTGAAAAACCAGGAAAAACATCAGCAGGACAAATTCAAAATAAAGGTGTAAAATTTACACTAGATTCAATCAATTATGTAACAAGTGGTCTTTTAGATGAATCCAGAAAAAAAGTTGTTTCTCATTTACATAAGTGTATTAAGCCTGTCAATCAATTAAGAATGATGGAAGACTCTCTGGTTATTTACAGATTGAGTCGTGCGCCAGAACGTAGAATTTTTTATGTTGATGTTGGTAACTTACCAAAAGGTAAAGCAGAAGAATATATGAAAAATATTATGACCAAATATCGTAATAAACTCGTTTACGATGCTGGTACTGGTGAATTGCGTGATGATCGTAAACATATGTCAATGCTTGAAGATTTTTGGTTGCCACGCAGAGAAGGTGGTAGAGGAACTGAAGTAACTACACTTCCGGGTGGCGATAACTTAGGTCAGATTGATGATATCATATATTTTCAAAAACGGTTATATCGTTCATTAAATGTTCCACTCAATAGACTAGAACAAGAATCGCAATTTTCTCTTGGTAGGAACAATGAAATTACAAGAGAAGAGGTCAAATTTAGTAAATTTATAGACCGTCTTCGCAAAAAATTTAGTATGATTTTTTTACAAGTGCTTAAAAAACAATTAGTGCTTAAAAAAGTTATAACTGAAGCAGATTGGGATGTTTGGAAAACCAGTATAAGAGTTGACTATGCGAGAGATAATTATTTCTCTGAAATGAAAGACGCAGAAGTTTTAAGAGAAAGACTACAGACACTTGATATTATGACTCAGTATGTTGGAGACTATTTCTCTAAAGAATGGGTATTTAAAAATGTTTTGAAATATAGTGAAGAAGATATTAAAGAACTAAAGTCTCAAGTAGAGGATGAAATAAAAAGCGGAGAAGTAGCAGACCCAGCCACCGCTGAAGAGGAAGATTAATTATGGTGGAAATAAATTCTTGGGAAGGTAGAACGCCATCTCAAAAAAATGATGTTCTTGTATATCAAATTCAACCTTTAGGTATTATTAAAGAGGTAGATTTAAGAGATAATCTTGTAATTGAACTTCCTTACAATGCACAATTTGTAACACTCTCAGTCCAATTAGATGCTGGAAGCGTTGAAAGTGCAGATCGTAGGTGGCAAGTAACACATGTTGATGGTCAAGTAGAAAAACTTCCAAGTGCAAATATTTTTATACCAACACATAAATTTGGACTATCAATTTCAGGAATTCCAAATGCGCCTTCTTGTAAAACTATAACAATTCAAACTTTTGATTTAGCAACAGGTCAACTTAGTAATAATGATAGAGTTTTTAGAAGAGATAACGTAGATATTAATTCTTGGATATCAAATGGTACGCCAGTATATTCAAATATATGTTTTCGTCTTGCCCAAGCCCCTGTTGATATTATATTAGGATCAAATTTAGTTGAAGATATTAGTGGAGTTTCTGATTCTGCAATAGGTTTATTAGACTCTTTTGCTGTTAATTCTGGAATTTTTGATAGTATTAGAGCAGATTTGGGAATATTTGGACGCATAGAAGCAGATAGCGCATACATTGATGGATTAAGAGCAGATTCAAGTATATTTGGACGTATAGAAGCAGATAGCGCATACATTGATGGATTAAGAGCAGATAGTGCTAGGCTGAGAACTTTATACTCAGATAGTTCACATATTAAATATCTTAAAGCAGATAGTGGATATATTTCTCAATTTAGGTCAGATAGTTCTAGAATAGGAGTACTTACTTCACCAATAATAAGTTCTGATAGTATTAGTATTCAAAATACTTTACGTGTTGGAAGATATCATATAGATGCTGGTGAATGGGATAGTAATGATCTTTTAACTGACATTAACGCGATTGTCCAAGATGATTTTGGTGGAATTTATTATGCCAAAGCAGATTCTATAACTGGTGTCAGAGAAAAATATGCACATATAAAATTTGAAGAAGATGAAAATAAATGGAAATTTTTTCCAAATATAAATATTAGTGATTTAGATAGTCTTAGTAATAATATTACTGAAAATATTACTCCTAGTACTCCTTTTGGTGATGGTCTTTCTGGACAGTTTTTAGCGTATGATGCATACCAAAAAAAGTATGATTGGGATTATATAGGATATACTGGCAAATTTGTGTTTGATAGTGAACAACTTGCATCAGCATTAGAAATAGAACCCCCTCTCGCCGGATCAGATTCAGATAAATCATCATCGCGTAGTAAATATTTGTTATATAAAACATATAGTCATGGTAAATTTTCATATGAAATTGAATCTGATAATTTAATAATGTCTGGATTTGAAAAAACAAATTTAAACTTTTTTGGAAACCATGCACCAATTGGCAATGATGTTTCTGGAAAATTTGCTGATGGCACAACTTCTCCAATCGCTGATAGTATCTATACATATTTTGACTCACACAATTCTGACTTTAAAACTGTTGTCTTAGATTCTGATTATACTAATTTTAATATTAAATATCAAAAAATTAAAAAATCTATAAATGGTGTAATTTCCCCAAAATTTCTTAACTCTTATACATTACAAGCAACTTTTAGTGCTAATGATACTAGAGAAAAAGTTGGGGCGGCTGGTATTGTTGTTGGTTTTGTAAAAGATGGTACAAAAGAAAAAACTTTAACTGTCTTTAGAAGTGTAAGATCAACTGGAGCATATGATTCAGATTTTGATATGATTAGCGCAAGAGGTGATGATCCATATAACTTTGAATTAATCTACAACGCAGGTCAAACAGATGAACAATTAATTGACATAAGTAGGTTAATAGAAGCGAGGCCATTACATCCAAATGTATCATGGGATTCTAGTGGTGATGTTGTTATTAGAATTGAAAAAAATAATTTTGAATTAATTATTGAAACAAGTCAATTCGGAGATTCTGCTATTGACGCAATTACGCATAAAAGAATAGACTTATTTAATAATGATGGTGTTCCAGAAGAAACTAAAGATTTAGACTTAACGGTGTTTGGTGGTCCAGTTCAAACTGGTTTTGCATTTCATAATATTTCTGATGCTAGGGTAAAAGATATAAAACTGGGACAAGACGGTGGCGGTTTATTTGAACATGATGATAATACTGTTTTTGATTTAAGAAATAATAAAACTTACTTGTACTTTGATTCTCAAAAAGCCATAGACGTAAATTTATCAAAAGGTTATCATAATGTTGATAGTAATGGTTTTGGTGATCCAATTCTTGGAGCGGATGTGTTCTCAGGAATATTATATCATAATCCAGAACTTGGAACTACTTGGTATCAAGACCCATATAGAACTTTTCAAATAGGTGCAAGCACAGGGCCAGCAGGATCAGAGAGTAAAGATGGTAGTGTTTTAGGTGGAACTTTATATCTAGTTCAAGGCGGTTATGATAATAGTAAACCTAGAGGAATATTTAAAGGTTTAACGCCATTAAAACACATTAATGATGAGTTTGATCCTAATCAAAGAGGGTTAAATCTCAGCGTATTTGATGTAAATGGTGAGTTATTTTCTACTAAAAATTATGATATAGATAGAAATACTGCAACAATTACTATTGATGGCGTTTTATCATCACCTGCGATGGTCGCTCAAAATATGGCGAGTGACCTAACAAATTTAGCAAATGGTAGTACAAAGCAAGTATGTATTATTACATCTTGGGGAGATTGGCATTTTGATGATGGTGGATTCTTAACAGCGGCAGCGAGAACAATTGGTTTGTCCAAACTTGCAGCGGCGGGTGAAGCGAGTTTGGGCAATCATCAATATGCGAGTATTTTTCAATTAGGATCAAAAAGTAAAGTATATGAAGTTGCTGAATATCAAAATTCTATAAATCAACCAAGTATTAAATTTTTTATGAATGGGTCTCAAGGAAGTGAAGAATTTTTTGTTTTAGGTGGTGAAACAAATGCTAATAGTGCATTAGTGAATTGGCGTGGTGATATTATTGCAGAAACTACTGGAAATAATAATTTAAATCTTTCTGGTGGAGTTATTGCTGCAACACCGTCTACATTCAATAGTACTGTTAATATTGCAATAGGAGAAGCAAACGGAATTCGTTTTCCAGATGAGGCTTTTGCAAACGATGCAAATGATAAAGCAAGATTATATCTTATAGATTCTCCAAATGAAACTGGACAACAAATTTTCACCATAGAAGTTCAAGATGATTCAACCGATTTGATAAATTTGATCACGCCAGAGTCTGATGGTAGAGGTCTTGGTATGGGAATGACGGGTCTCAGACATAATATGAAACCAATATTCTCTGAAGGATATTTAAATATTGTCTATGATGATAGGCCAACTTTAGGGGGAAATTTAAATATTTTAGATTATAAAATATTTAGTGGTGATTCTCTTGATCAACATATTGGAATACACCCAACTATAGAATTATCATATAGTCCTCCTAAAGATGATAGTGCTGATAGTGCAGCAGATAGTAGTGCAATATTATCAAGTATTCGTTCAATACACAATTTTCTTGATATTGACAATAATGACAGTGATCAATACTTTGGCTTATGGAATGATGAAAATCCTTACACTGCCAATTTAATTGATAGTACAAATTGGATTTTTGGTATTAAAGAAAATGGTGATGTTGATGTAACTGGTAAATTTACTACAGTAACAACAGATCAACTCACTGAAGGGTTAGTAAACCTTTATTACACTGATAGTAGAGTAGTACTTTCAGTACATAATTCAATTAGAGTGGATACTGGTACAACACCCATAGGCGGTGGTTCTTTGACATGGACGCCATCTCCAGATGCAATTCAACAAGGTGTGTTTGATTTTGTTCCAGCCCTATCACATAGCATAATTACAGAAACACCTTCTGGAACAGTAAATACATTAGCGTATAGTACTGACAGTGGAATTTTTACGTTTAAATCTGCAAATTTAAGTGATATTCTTAGTAGTGCAAATTCAGCGCATACTGTGGTAAATGCCACTCCATCTGGTGATACAACTTCATTAGCATATGATAGTACAAATGGAGAATTCACATTAACACCAGCATCACCGACGAATATAGATTCAAATTCAAGGGCGGCGGCTTTGTCGGCACTAAGTGTCGGTGTTACCTCTGACCGAGTGGAAGGTGGGCAACTTTCATATAATAGTACAACTGGAATATTTACCTACAAGAAAAGTTATCAATTTAACTTTATCAATAATGGTACAGCAAGTGGTGTAGGTAGTATAGCATCATCAATTAGTGGTGGAGTGCAAACTGTCACATATACTCCAGCAGACATTAGCGCACAAATGAGTGTTATAAATAGTTCACCAATTGCTGGAGACAACTCATCATTAAGTTTATCAAGTGGGGTAATTACATATAGACCAGCAGAATATTATCCACCCATATCAATCATAGATACTCAATCTATACCATCCCATGGCGAAGGAAGTTTGGCATATGATTCTGCAACTGGGGTTTTAACACATCTTAGGGCGGCGACAGTAAATCTTTTAAATTTTAGAGGAACTACAGATTCTGATCTTGCTGAGTTTGGAAAAGTAGGTACAATTAGTTTTGATACTGATTCTAATTATGGAATTGGTACTTTTAAACTAACTCCTGGATATTTTGCTACCAATATAGATTCGTGTTTGGATACTACTTTAACTATACCACATGCAGCAGAAA
>Ga0222717_10002321_pt1 | contig 14796 bp, 8 predicted proteins | sample C33_18DmetaG_FD_165053 | JGI IMG/M metagenome (GOLD analysis project Ga0222717, IMG submission 165053) | Estuarine water microbial communities from San Francisco Bay, California, United States - C33_18D | ecosystem: Environmental > Aquatic > Marine > Unclassified | place: USA: California...
ATCCCCTTCTCGGCGTTGTCTTCATTAAAGACTGAAAGGTAGGCTGGCATGGTCTGACGAAGATCGCAAAGAGTTGCCCCCATACGGCCACCTGTATCGCGGCTTAGTTGAGCATATTCATCTAACATTGCATCTAAAGGGTTCTCGCCATTGCGCTTCTCTCCCACCACCGGTGGTGTCGCGAGGATAGGCACGGCTCCCGCATTGTGGATCCGAGAAAGCACATCATGAAGTCCTCGGGAGTAATCTTGTTTGGAGGTCCCCGCGCCCATCTCCATGTGCCAAACATCGTTCACGCCGATGAATACGAAGACGCAGGTCGGGCGAAAGGACAAGACATCACGCTCTAATCTTGCCTGAATGTCAGGAACCTTGTGGCCGCCAATACCCGCACCGATCAGATGAACGTCCAAATCCGGGCGCTTCCTATAGAGTTCCTCCTCCAGCATGGTGATGTATCCCTTTGGGTCGGTGCCCGCAGCGGTCAGTGAATCTCCAAGAAACACAATACGTTCACCCTTGCGAAGCGGCGAGTGCGCCGAGGTGAGTGCGGTGAAACCGCTGAGTGCGCGACCACTCATCTTTGGTAACCTCTGCTGAAACAACCAATTAAGCACACCCTCTTTCTTGTAAGCTGGAACCCAAGAATCGTGACCATGCCCAGGAATCTCGGTGTAACGAGGTAGTCCGCCAGCACGATGCAAAGCATTTACAAATTGCTGCCCGTGATGCACAGGGACGTCATAGTCGGCGTCGCCGTGGTAGATCCAGGTTGGAACAGACGCCACACGATGAGCGGTCGTCAAATCGCCTGCCCCACAAATTGGAGCCATTCCGGCAAACCAATCAGGTCGATTCATCGACAGCTCAAGCGAACCGTAGCCGCCCATGGACAGTCCTGTTAGATAAAGCCGCGAGCGATCAATTGGAAACTCCGCAAGAGTCTGGTCGAAAGCTAACAATGCTGCTTTCATCTGATCCGACAGGGAATCAGCCGGAGGTTCCACGTTACCGTCCCAATAAAAGTTAGACCAACGACGGTCCCTTCGGCACTGAGGAGCGATGAGAAAGCATGGAAACTTCTTCCGATATTCAGGATCCTTAAAATGCTCAGGGAAATGTTTCAGCTGAGCATTATTGTCGTCACCACGCTCACCAGCTCCATGCAGAAAAAGAACTAACGGATAGTGCTTCCCTTCCTCAATGGTCTCAGGTTTGAGCAATCTATAGCCGAACGTTTCATTCTCATACTCCCCTCCTGTATAGACGACGGAACGCTCTTCGAAGAGAGTGGTGGCCTCTTGAGCCGAAAGTGGCAAAGATAGTAATAGCAGAGATAGAAGGATCGACAGTTTCACCATGCCCTCAACCCCACCATGATGAGTAGGGTGCTGCCAAGAATAGAGTCACATTTAACGCTCCTTTGATTGCGAACGCGACTTGATTTCGCGACGGAACCAAGTGCATCCTCTCACCATGCGTATCCTCCTGCTTCTGGCACTGGCGTTGATGTCAGCTCACGCCAAACCGAATATTGTTCTGATCTTGGTCGACGACCACGGCTACGGTGACCTAAGTTCATTCGGGGCAACCGATCTCAAGACGCCTCACCTCGATTCCCTGATGAGCCGTGGGCTTCGGCTCGATCAGTTCTACGCCAATTGTACGGTTTGTTCGCCCACCCGCGCTTCTCTCATGACGGGACGTTATCCTGACATTTCTGGCGTGCCCGGCGTCATTCGTCAGTGGGATAAAGACAGCTGGGGCCATTTGGATCCGAAGTCCCCCACCCTTCCAGATTATCTCAAGAAAGGTGGCTATCGCACGGGCATGGTCGGGAAATGGCACCTCGGGTTCAAGTCGCCTAACATTCCCAATGATCGAGGCTTTGATTTCTTTCACGGCTTCCTCGGTGACATGATGGATGACTACTATACGCACTTACGAGGTGACGTGAATTGGATGCGCAAGAATAAAGAAGTCATCGATCCGAAAGGGCATGCCACCGAGCTCTTCAGCCAATGGGCAATCGACTACGTCACCGCAGAAGCGAAAGAAGAGGCGCCATTCTTTCTCTACCTAGCTTACAACGCACCTCATTTCCCGATCCAACCACCCCAAGAATGGTTAGACCGTGTCAAAGCACGGGAGCCCCAACTCAACGAGAAGCGCGCAAAAAACGTCGCCTTTGTTGAGCATCTCGATGATGGCATCGGCAAGGTCATTGCCTCGATCAAAGCTGCAGGCATTGAGGAAGAAACCATGGTCATCTTCTCCTCCGACAATGGCGGTTCCCTCTACCATGCCCAAAGCAATGGCAAACTGCGAGGCGGCAAACAAGATCATTGGGAAGGTGGCATCCGTGTGCCAACCTGCGTCGTCTGGCCTGGCACCATTGCGAGTCGAAGATCTGAAGAGCCTGGCATGACCATGGATTTCCTACCAACCCTGTGCGAGATCGCTGAGGTTCCAATCGATCAGCCGATCGATGGACAAAGCTTGACTGACGTGTGGCTGCGGGATGGAAAGACTGATCCCGAGCGCACCATGATCTGGGTACGACGCGAGGGCAATAACACCTATCAGGGCCGCGCCTACTACGCCATTCGTCAGGGCGTCTGGAAACTGACTCAAAGTTCACCATTTGAGCCCATGCAACTTGTAAATCTCAAGACCGACCCTTGGGAAGAACGCCCCAAGGAGGCCAAGGGACCGCAGGCCAATGTGCTTCGTCGCCAGCTCATGGACCACCTTCAACAGGCTGGACGAATCCCTTGGCAGCCGTAGCCTGTTTCCATGCGATCGATTCTAGTCTTCGTTTGTCTCCTTCACTCAGCATTTGCCCAGAATCATCTGGACTCTATGGACGCCACCGTGCGCCTCGGCATTCACGAGAAACACTTTCCTGGTGGCATTCTATGGTTTCAGCATGGTGAGAAGATCTATCACAAGGCCTACGGCAATCGCACGCTTGTTTCTAACATCACACCTAATTTTAAGGGGACTCTCTATGATGCCGCTTCGTTGACGAAGGTCGTGGCTACCACACCAGCTATCATGCTCCTTGTCGAGCGCGGTCTCATCGATCTCACCAAAACTGCGGCCACCTATGTTCCGGAGTTTGTCGGCGATGGTAAGGAACGGATTCTCGTCCGCCAACTCATGACGCACACGTCGGGACTTCGACCGGGCATATCTCGCAAGCCAGATTGGTCTGGCTACAACGAAGGACTAAAACGCATCTGGGCTGAAAAGCCAATCCACGAGCCCGACACCAAGTTCGTTTACAGCGACATCAATTTTATCTTGTTAGGAGAACTCGTTCGCCGGGTGAGTGGCTTACCCTTAAATGAGTTCTGCAAGAAAGAGATCTTTGGCCCACTGAAGATGGGGGATACCACATTCATCCCCAACGCAGCCTTGCGAGATCGCATCGCGCCGACCACCGTGGAAGAAGATGGTGTCGTTCATGGAGTCGTCCACGATCCCACGTCGCGTCGCATGCAAGGCGTGACTGGTCATGCCGGTCTCTTCACCACAGCTGCCGATGTCGCCAAATACGCCAAGATGTTTTTAGACGGCGGCAAACCAATCTTTAAGCCTGAGACAGTGACTCTCATGACGCGGCCAAACCAGCCTGAGACGATCACGGCGGCTCGCGGTCTTGGTTGGGACGTCAATTCGCCCTACGCATCGCTACGAGGCGAGCACTACAGCCCATCTTCCTTTGGGCACACAGGCTGGACAGGGACGTCGGTATGGATCGATCCACCATCAAACTCGTTCGTTATCTTTCTAAGCAACCGCAATCATCCGACGGAAGCAGGGCGCACCCGAGACACACGCTATACTCTGTCCTCTCTCGCAGCCGAAGCTACGAGGCACTATCGGATCACGACCCCTCGCACTGTCCTTAACGGCGTCGATGTCCTCGCCAAGCGACGCTTCCGAGACCTCAACGGACTCACGGTTGGACTGATCACTAATCACACGGGCCGAACGCGGTCTGATAAATCGACCATCGACCTTCTACATCAATCGCCTCAGGTAACACTGAAAGTTCTCTTCGGGCCTGAACATGGCATCCGTGGCGAAATGGACCAGGCTGAGATTGCCGATGGGAAAGATAGTAAGACCAGTTTGCCCGTCTATAGCCTCTACGGGGTGACCAAGAAACCCAAGCCTGAACAGTTGGATGGATTGGACGCTCTCGTCTTCGATATTCAAGACATTGGTTGCCGGTTCTACACCTACATTTCGACCATGCAGCATGCGATGGAAGAGGCAGCAACGCGTAAGCTTAAGTTCGTCGTGCTAGACCGAATCAATCCGATCAATGGGCACACGATTGATGGCCCCATCTTGGATGGGAAAACATCCTTCACGGCCACCCACCCCATCCCGCTACGCCACGGGATGACGGTTGGAGAACTCGCCATTCTTATGAAACGGGAGCTAAAGCTCGATCTCGATCTCCACGTCGTCCCCGTGGAAGGTTGGCGCCGCGAACTCTATCAAGATAACACCGACCTCACGTGGATCAATCCCTCACCAAACATGCGGAACCTGACCGAAGCCGTTCTTTACCCAGGAATCGGACTGTTAGAGTTCATGAAACTCTCTGTTGGTCGCGGGACCGAGACACCGTTCGAGGTGATTGGAGCTCCCTACCTCGATTCTGTAGCACTCATCAAGTATTTGGAGACTTACAAGCTTCCTGGGATCACTTTTGAAGCCATCGACTACACGCCGACGGCCTCCAAGTTCAAGGGAGAGCTTTGTCACGGACTACGCTTCACCATAACCGACAGAACGGCCTACCGTAGCGTCGACACTGGCTTGGCCATCGCCACCTACATCGCCAAGCACCATGCTCAGGTGGCAGATTTCTCCAAATTCAAGAAACTGTTAGTTCATCCAAAGACCTACGAGCTCGTGAAAGCGGGAGCCCCGCTCACTGAGATTCACAAGGCCTGGGCAGCAGCCCGCCATTCCTTTGAAGAGCGCCGGGCTTCCTGCCTGCTCTATTAATCCATCCCCCCCAATGCAGCCTTGGCGTTCTCACGAACGATCTCATCCTCATGCTGCAAGAAAGATGTGACCAGGGCCTTGGTGGAATCGGGCGACTTTCTCCAGACGCGACGGGCAATTTGAATACAGGCTAACGCGGCTTCCGCTCCAACCTCTGGTTCTTTCAGCAACCCCTGACAGAGCTTCAGGGCCTCTAGTGAATTCGTTCGTCCCAATCCTGAGAGTATCAATCGTTTGTCGTCAGGGGTCTTAGCCAAGGCCGCCGCCTTCTCATAGCGGGCAGCCGCATCTTTCAAGCCCTTAGCCATATTTACATAGCCACGCAGGGCGACGACACGGTGGCCGTCATTTTTTGAAGACGCCGCGATTTGATAGAGATTGTCGATAGGCTCTGCCGTTGTCCAACGAGCGAGCGTGTGCACGGCAGCATTAGCCAATGAAGACTCGTCGCTTGTCAGCGCTTCTCGCACAAACGGCAAGGCATTTGCAGCACCTGTGCGGCCTAGCAGGTTCACAATCACCACCTTGGTGGGCAAAGTCGCCTCTTCGAATACTGAAAGAAGTGGCGCCGCACGGTCCTCAGCGTTAGGTATTTCGCGAAACGTTCTGACAATTGCAGACTCAATCTCTTTGCTCTCGCGCTTCATTTCTGAATCGCTGAGCATGGCAACGAATACTGGCAACTCTTTGCTAGAAGCCAAACTAGCTGCAGCTTTCAAAGCGGCACCACGAAGATTGCGCTCTTCGCCTCGACAGACCGCCAGGAGTTCAGGCAACGCTGCCCGCTCACGCCTGGCCGCAAGCAGACTGATCAAAGAACTACTCGGATTCTCCCGAAACTCCGCAATTAGTGCATCGCGAACGTCGTCACTTTGCAATCGAATCAAGCTCGTTTCAGCCGAACGGCTGAGATCGTCATTATCACCATTCAAGAGCCGCAATAGTACAGCCACAGTAGAAGCATCACCGACCGATCCAAGCGCGAGAATGGCACGCTGCCTGAGTGTTGCGTGACCCGATAGAGCCAAACTGGAAAGAGCCCCTCGGGCAGCGCCGTTACCAGTAGCTCCTAACCAATCCACGATCACTGCTTGTTGGGCGAGTGGCGCGGTTGGAAGGTATTCCAACATCGTTGAACCCGCATCATCTCCTAACATGCGTATCATCGCGCGAAGGGCGGTAAACTGAACCTCCTCATCTGGATGTACCAGTGCCTTCTCAACCTGGGCCTTCGCGTGAAGGTCGTTGATTTCCGCGAGCCCCTGAATTGCGGCGATCACGTTGTCTGTGCCCATCGCGCCGACGTAAAGTCGCCGGGCGTCAGCACGTCTGCCCTTTGCATACAAACGTTCGGCACACTTGAGCAGGGCATCGTCAACCACCACAGACTCACCAATGCCATTCGCAGTGTTTCTTAGGGATTCCAATTCTCTCGCAGCCTCCTTGGTTCCAAGCACACCAAGCGCCTGAATAGCTGCTTCCGAAGGCAGGCGCTCTACAAACAATGGTAGCGATTCCTCATCACCACGCTCGGCGAGACTCGCCATCAGTCCGGCTTGCACCGTCTCAGGGACGTTGCCCAAGGATTCACGCATGGCTTTCGTTGCCTGATCTCCTGGGATACTGGCCAGCGCAAAGCGTGCCATGTGACTGTCCTCTTCATTACCTAACATCGCCGCTAGTGACGACACACTACGAGAACTCCCTACCCTTCGAAGAAGTCTACAAAGAAGAGATTTCTCGTCGCGAGTGGATGCCTGATGTAGCTGTTCAAGCAGCTGACCTTCCATTGCGCGTTGTTCATCCGTAGACCCGTTGGCCGCAGCGACAACAGCAGCTTCCAACGCCTTGGGATCCTCAGGTGCGGCGTGAACAGCAACCATCAATGCGAGTGTGATAGCAAGAGCTCTCATGACGATGCAAGGGTGTTGGCGTTGAGGCTCCACGGTTCCCGCATCGATCGTTGAAGCCAACGAGAGGCTTCTTCATCACCAAGAATACGTTCTTTGTCAGGATCCCACTGGAGTGACCGATCTAGCCAGTAAGCGATGTTCCCGAGATGGCAATGAGACGCCGTCCGGTGGGCGCGCTCGATGCTTCGGAAAGGCGTATCGCGAGTCCGCACACAGTGAATGAAGTCTCCCTGGAACCCCCGGCCGCCCTGGTAGTTTGGAATGTGAACATTCGGCGGAGCCGGACGGCGGCGCGTGTCGCCACGGAATGGAAGTTCTCCTTCCGTTCCTTTAAAGGACAGAATCCCTCCCCATCCTCCACCATGGTGGATTCGAATGCCGTTTTCAAAGGTATAGGTAAGCCCCTCACCGTTCGGAGCATCGCGGCGCAGAGAGATCTTGGTCGGTCCCGTCTCCTGTAGACCGCACGCGAAGAGAGCGCCACCAAACCCATGACATCCCCAATCCGTCATGCCACCTCCTGAGTAATCGCGAAACGGCCGGAATCCCCCTCTGATTAAACTTGGATGGTAAGCACGCCAAGGAGCTGGACCTAACCAACGTTTCCAATCCACCTCCTCCGGAACAGGAACAGCAGGTAAGTCGCACAGACCCGAAGGGCCGCCCACATTCACCCAAACTTCTTCTACATCACCAATGGCCCCACCTTTGATCATTCGATGGAACCAGTTGTAGTCTCCCCAGACGCGTTGGCTCCCACCAGAGAAGACCCGCCCATAACGCTTCACGACGTCGGCCATGGCACGACCTTCTTGCACCGTGAGGGTCTCAGGCTTCTCACAAAAGACGTCTTTCCCAGCTCGCATCGCTTCAGTTGAAATGATCGCATGCCAGTGGTCCGGGGTACCAATCATCACCGTGTCGATATCATCCCGTGTGAGTATGTCCCGATACTCCGCAGTGACCGAGCAGTCGTTATTACCGTGCCGAGCGTCGACTAGCCGCTTGGCTTCGGCCGCATGTTTGGCCACGACATCACAAACTGATAGCACTTGCACATCGGCGAACTTTAAAAAGCCCTTGAGATCGTTCCTTCCACGGTTGCCCATCCCTATGGCTCCCATCGTGATACGCCCGTTGGCACCAAATACACGTGAGGGCAGGATCATGGGTGCGGCACCTATTCCTGCTCCAAGCGTGCGGAGAAAGCTCCGGCGGGAGGGAACAAGCGATGATTCAGAATCAAGGTTCATGCGCCAATAGTGGGAAAAATGCCAGAAATGATCAACCGCCAACGTTTGAGAATTATTGCTTTGCCCGCCCGGCATGCCTATCCGCAGGCACTACTCACGATCAGGTATCCCTGAATCACCTCTGAATCCAACGGTATGAGATGTATTGTGTCTAACGGGTCCTCCATCTCATCCGTTCTTTATAGTTACCGGCAGTTCCTTCGATGGCCCCAAATGTTCTGTTTTTCAGATTCCATCCAACTTAGCCCCGGCGAAAGTGCCATTTCCAGCCACCATCTCGCGTGGTGATGCCACAGCACAGTCGATTCCGGTCGAGTCCCCAGATATCGACGTGATGCGCCTTATGGTTCCGCAACGATGCCATTTCCGTTGATCAATCTATTCTGACTAGAGATGCCTGAGTTCGTCCCTAATCATTTCGACCCCTCGAAGGACACAATCTTCAGCCGCGGCGGCAACAAAAGGGACAAATTGTTCTTCCCAGAAAGTTCCCGGTGGTCCTAGGTTGACGGCTCGTAACCGTCACCTCATGAGCGATTCCTCCAAATCTGAACGTCACCGCCTCTACTGGCGCAAGAACCTCACCTGCCTGGGCCTGCTGCTCGCCATCTGGTTCATCGTCAGCTTTGGAGCCGGGATCCTCTTTGTCGATCAGCTGGACAAGATCCGCATCCCTGGAACGGGCTTCAAACTGGGGTTCTGGTTCGCTCAGCAAGGTAGCATCTACGTGTTTGTCGTCCTTATCGCTGTCTACGTGCGCTACATGAACAAGCTCGACGCGAGCTTTCGTCAGGAAAACTCTTCTAACTAAGCAACGACTATGTTCTTAGCAATGTCAGCTATTCAAACGTGGACGCTCGCCATCGTCGGGTTGTCCTTCGCACTCTACATCGGCATCGCGATTTACACGCGGACTTCGAAGCGGAGTGAGTTCTACGTCGCCGGTGGTGGCGTTCACCCTATCGCCAATGGAATGGCAACTGCAGCGGATTGGATGTCCGCTGCATCCTTCATTTCCATGGCCGGGATCATTTCCTTCCAAGGGCGGGATGGCTCTGTCTATCTCATGGGATGGACCGGCGGCTACGTGCTCTTGGCACTTCTGCTAGCGCCCTATCTTCGCAAGTTTGGTCAGTTCACCGTGCCGGACTTTGTCGGTGATCGGTATTACTCACGCACCGCACGTTTGGTTGCGATTGCCTGCGCCCTGTTCGTGTCGTTCACCTACGTCGCTGGGCAGATGCGTGGAGTTGGTGTCGTCTTCTCGCGCTTCTTGGAAGTGGATGTCAATATCGGGGTGATCATCGGAATGGCCATCGTGTTCTTCTACGCGGTACTCGGAGGGATGAAGGGGATCACCTACACGCAGGTTGCTCAATACTGCGTGCTCATCTTCGCCTTCATGGTGCCGGCGATTTTCATCTCGATCATGCTCACAAATAACCCTATCCCGCAGTTGGGCATGGGAGCAGCACTGAAGGATTCAGGCGGTGAGTTCTTGTTAGACAAACTCGATGGCCTGAGCACCGAACTCGGATTTGCCGCTTACACCTCCGGCACAAAGAGTATGCAAGACGTCTTCTTCATCACGATGGCGCTCATGGTGGGCACAGCGGGACTTCCCCATGTGATCATCCGTTTTTACACGGTGAAGAAAGTGAAAGACGCTCGCATGTCCGCCTTCTGGGCGCTCCTCTTCATTGCCATACTATACACGGCAGCACCGGCGGTCGCTGCGTTTGCTCGGACAAACATGATAACGTCTGTCAGCAAGAAGCCATACGCAGAGATTCCGCAGTGGTTCAAGACCTGGGAGGACTCTGGCTTGATCGCTTGGAACGATAAGAACAATGACGGCATCGTGCAGTATACCAAGGGCGATGCCTTCAAAGGAAAGCCAACGTTTCAAGAAGATGCCACCGGTAAGCCGGTCACCGGCACGCACGGTCAGCGATTGATTTCGAATGAGGCCGTCGAAGGCACCAACGAACTCTATGTGGACCGCGACATCATGGTGCTCGCCAATCCCGAAATCGCCAACCTTCCTAACTGGGTCGTCGGTCTTGTCGCTGCAGGAGGTCTTGCCGCAGCCTTATCAACAGCAGCCGGGCTGTTGTTAGTGATTTCAACAGCCGTCGCTCACGATCTCTTCAAGCGGACGATTAAACCCGACATCTCCGAGAAAGGCGAGCTGCTCGCTGCCCGTATTGCTGCCTTCGGCGCAGTCATCATTGCCGGCTTGTTAGGAATCTTTCCTCCTGGCTGGGTTGCTCAGGTCGTGGCTTTCGCGTTCGGACTTGCAGCGTCTTCGTTCTTCCCTGCCATTATTCTTGGAATCTTCTCTAAGCGGATGAATCGCGAAGGAGCCATAACGGGAATGCTCGTCGGAATTCTCTTCACCACGAGCTACATTGTCTACTTCAAGTTCATCAACCCTGCGGCGAACAACAAAGACTCTTGGTGGTTTGGTATTTCTCCAGAAGGCATCGGCACCCTTGGCATGCTCTTCAATTTCATCACGGCATGGATCGTGTCGCGCTTCACGCCTGCACCACCAGCAGAAGTGCAGGCCATGGTGGAGAACATTCGCGTGCCCGAGGAGACAGCCTAACACGTGCCCGTCCGTGAGCCGAACTACACGCCACCTTGGTGGCTAAGAAACGGCCATGCCCAAACGGTGGCGGGACGATTCTTTCGAAGGGTCTCTCTCCCCCGCTACGGACGCGTCCGCATCGAACTGGCTGACGGTGATTTCCTGGATCTCGATACCATTTCTCGCGGCCATGGGCGTGTTGCCATACTCGTGCATGGCCTAGAATCCTGCGCACAGGCTCCCTACATTCGTAGCATGGCGAAGGTGCTCCTTGAGGATTCCTGGGACATTGTAGCCGTGAACCTTCGGGGCTGCAGCGGCGAACCTAATCGCCTCCTACGTTCTTACCACAGCGGCGTGACTAAAGACCTTCAAGCGGTCATTAGTCACGTCCGTGGGCAGGAACCCGACGCTCCGATTGCACTGGTGGGCTTTAGTTTGGGAGGCAACATCGTCTTACGCTATCTCGGCGAACAAGGCGAGCGTGTGCACGGCCAAGGCATCCTGTTAGGCGCCGGTATCTCCGTCCCCTGTGAACTTGAATCCTGCGCCGAGAGATTCGCGCGGCCGGAAAATCGCATCTACATGAACCGCTTTCTCAAGCTGCTATTCAGGAAGGTGAAGCACCGACAACACCACTTTCCCGATGCCATGGATTATGAAGCGATCCTCTCGTCAAAGAACTTTCATGACTTCGATGGCCAATTTACTGCGCCGGTTCACGGATTCAGCTCCGCCCAGGACTACTGGACCAGCTGTAGCGCCAATGCCACGGCGAGGCACATCGCGATTCCCACCCTACTCGTAAACGCAGAGGACGACCCATTCCTCACTCCGGGCTGTCACTTGCTAAAGGAGGCCGAGAACCATCCTTTCTTACATACCGAGAGAACGCAACATGGCGGTCATGTGGCCTTTATTACAGGCGTCAGCACGGCACCATACCACGAGCAGCTGGTCCATAGCTTCTTTGAACGAGCTACGCAAGAATCGCCTTAGCGACCTCTCCATGCACATCCGTTAGTCTGAAATCGCGTCCAGCGTGCCTAAACGTGAGCTTTTCGTGGTCCATGCCAAGCAGATGTAGGATGGTCGCGTGCCAATCGTGAATATGCATCTTGTCAGCCACCGCTTCATAGCCGTGCTCATCAGTCGAGCCGTAACTAAAGCCACCTTTCACGCCGCCACCAGCCATCCACGTGGTATATCCCTTGTTATTGTGGTCACGACCATCGCCACCTTGACTGTGTGGCGTGCGTCCAAATTCGCCCGCCCATACCACTAGTGTGTCTTTAAGAAGATCGCGCCGTTTAAGATCGGTCAAGAGCCCGGCGATAGGCTGATCAATCTCACCGCAGCGAGCGGGAAGGTCCGTCGACAGGTTACGATGATGGTCCCAATTGGAATGGGTTAGCTCAACAAAGCGAACGCCCGCTTCAGACAGCCGCCGAGCCAAGAGGCATTGACGGCCAAAGCTGTCCGTTTCCGTATCGTTGACCCCATAGAGTTCGCGAGTCTCTTCTGATTCATCCTGAATATTCATCAGCTCAGGCAGCTCATCCTGCATGCGGAAGGCGAGTTCATAAGACTCGATCATGCCCTCGATCTCCGGCTGATGCTTGTTGCGTTCGAGCTCCCTTCGATTCAAATCCTGGACAAAGTCGAGCTGCATTCGCTGCAGCTCGCGATCGAGCACTGGGTTCGTAATGTTAGGAATGGCCGACACACTACCACGACGACGAGGTCCTCTCGAAGATCGGCCAAAGCGCGCCGCTTGGTAGACCGCTGGTAGAAAGCTGCTTCCAAAGGCTTGAGCATTGCCAGATGGAGGATTGAGAGCGACAAATCCAGGGAGATCGGCGTTCTCAGTTCCCAGACCATAGAGTGTCCATGCACCTAACGATGGCCTTACAAATTGAAAACTACCCGTGTGCATCTGAATCTGCGCCTGTGGATGATTCGGCACATCGGTGTGCATTCCTTTCAACATGCAAAGCTCATCTGCGTGCTTCGCTAAATTAGGAAACAGCTCTGACATCCAAAGCCCTCCCTTTCCATGCTGAGAGAACGACCAAGGTGAGCCCATGAGCTTGCGATTGCTGAGCCTCCCAGTCTTGCCTTGCTTTCCGTCGTCTTTCGTAAGCGCGGGTTTGTAGTCAAACGTGTCCACGTGCGACGGAGCGCCTCGCATTGATAGAAAGATGACCCGTTTGGCGCGAGCTGGGAAATGAGACGCCTTGGGCGCTAATGGATCAAGTCGCGTGCCTGCTTCTGCTCGCGCTTGCTGGTCGGCTAGCGCGGCGAACGCTAGATAGCCAAAGCCACTTGATATCGACTTGAGAGTGTCACGACGTGAGAGTGTGTGAGGAAGATCCATGACGTAGGTGATGAGAACTAGTTGATGTAACGGAATTCGGCGGAAGCGAGTAGGCTCTGACAGAAGCTTTCGAAGGCTAGGCGCCCATTTCCGAATTTCCTGCGGGTCTTGCCTTGATCTGATGCTTGATAGAAGGCCCGCAGGTAACGATGCGCGGACCTAAGTTCCTGGCGTGACGGCGCTCGCCCATAGGCAATCTGGTAGGCCCGTTCCACACGCTCACGTGGCTCTTGGGATTCCTTGAACACGCGCTGCGCAAAGGCTTTGCTCTGCGCGATGACAAAGGGGTTATTCATCATGTAGAGCGCCTGACCAGGCACGCTGGTCGATTCTCGAGTTCCGGTAACCAAATTCGGATCTGCGGCGTCGAAGAGCGCTAGACTTTCAGGAACAGCGTCACGAATCATGGGCAAATAGACCGATCGATATTCCAAAGAGGCCCCAGCATCTCCCGTCCGTCTTAAGCGCGATCCAAAGCCAGGATCTCCCAGGTTCCCCACCTGCGATGCCAGCGGCCTTTCCCTATCTAGTCTGCCACTAGCATTGAGCAATGCATCTCGAAAGGCTTCGGCGTTGAGTCGCTGTGGGGTGTGACGCCAGAGTAGCTCGTTATTTGGGTCAATCGCCTGATATCCTGAATTGAACTCGGAACTCATGCGGTAAGTTTGAGATCGGACAAGTGTCCGTATGAGTTGCTTGATAGACCAGCCGTCTTCCATGAACTCAACCGCCAATCGATCCAACAGCTCCGGATGCGTGGGAAGACTACCTGAAACACCGAAATCATTCGGTGTTTCGACAAGACCACGCCCAAAGAGATGCTGCCATACCCGGTTCACAAAGACGCGTGCTATCAAAGGATTGCGAGGAGAAGCGAGCCACTCAGCGAGCTCCAATCGCCCGCTGTTCGCTGCTGTCGGCTTCGCCGATGTGGAGGTATGGGGTAGAATACTGAGAAACCCCCGATCAATTTCGGGGCCAGGTTTATCCACCTCTCCACGAATCAGCACTTTGGTAGGTCGAACAGAAGCAACTTCCTGAACCCCCATGGCGAGCGCCTTCATCGTGCCCGTCTTGAGATCAATGCTGTCTAAGTTTGAACGCAGGAGCGCTGTTGATGACCGCAGACGCTGGAATCGACGATTCAAATTCTGTGTATCCGGCGTCCCGCTACGCCGCTGGCGAGCGCGCTCCCGCACGACCTCTGCAAGCTCGTTCTCAGATTTGCTAAGACGCGCTCTGAGCCCGGCTATCTCTTTGGGTGAGTAGCTTCTTAAGGCCTTGGCGTCATCTATTGGTAACTCTAACAAATTCGTAGCCCGCCGGGTGTTCCCTTGATTTACTGTTCCAAAGAACGTCTTGGTATTATGAAAGATCCCGGCAAGAGCGTAGTAATCGGTAGTCGGAATGGCATCCGATTTATGATCATGGCATCGTGCGCAAGATACGGTCAGCCCGAGCACAGCTTGAGACATGGTGTCTATCTGTTCATCGACGAGATCCGCTGCAAACTGCCGTGCATCCCTTTCGTTGAGCCCTTTGGGACCGATGGCGAGGAAGCCGGTCGCCACAAGATGTTCTTGCCACTCGGAATCGTCCTCTGCAGGTAGCAAATCACCGGCAATCTGC
>Ga0222717_10002324_pt1 | contig 14788 bp, 21 predicted proteins | sample C33_18DmetaG_FD_165053 | JGI IMG/M metagenome (GOLD analysis project Ga0222717, IMG submission 165053) | Estuarine water microbial communities from San Francisco Bay, California, United States - C33_18D | ecosystem: Environmental > Aquatic > Marine > Unclassified | place: USA: California...
AAGCAGAAGCAAATCAGCCTTCTTTACGGAGCAACTTTTAACGAGGTCTGCGAACGGATGGCCTACGATGAGTGACGTTTCGACATTCTGGTAATCTCCAACATGCAGGCTCGCGAAATCATCAAGGCGAACCTGCGCCTCTTTTCGGGTGAGCTCTTCATCAAGTACAGTGTGCCCATTCAGGTAGTCCATCACCTCCCGGTCCAAGATATGAACGACCGAAATCTGAGCCTCAGTCGCCGCTCCCAGTCGGACCGCGTCTTTCAACGCCTCCGCGCTGCACGGAGAGAAATCGACACCAACAATGATGTGTTTGTATTCCATAAACTAGGCTTAATCTAGGACAACGACCCACGAACTGCTCGGCATCCATTGCCTCAGCTTAGGCCTATCTTGCGTCTATCATTCACCTACGTCTGGTTAGGATTCTGAAGAGGCCGTAACCGTCCTCGCTCCCCATCCGGCCACGTGGCCCCCTGCTCGATCCAAAGGTAAAGGATACGTTTCTCTTCACTGGACAGGCGAGGTCCATGTGCTGGCATCAGGTCCTCGTCAGATCTTGCTGGGTGAGAAGCAGACACCAGTTGCCAGAGACGACTCTGCTCCGGGCTTCCAGGCTCGATGAATGGCCCATGCTTACCTGGACGTAGGGCGCGCTCTTCCGTCTCCAATTTAAAGCCTCCGAGACCCGTTCCGCTATGATGGCACGGCAAGCATTGATTCATGAGAATCGGTTTCACTTCAGTCACAAAGTCCACTTCGCCAGGATCAATCGAAGGATCCGAATCCAGATGCGCACAGGCGCCCGCAAAAAGGATAACAACAGCTAGGACGAGCCAACGATCAGAGAGATTCATCCTAGTGTAGTCGCAGAAATCGGGGCTTGCAGCAATGCGAGCCTTGCACATAGGCACGCATTTCTTGGCATCAATTCCACGGGGGAAAACCAGGCATACTCGGACACAAGATCTGCGTGGCATACTATCCGATTCAAGCGTTTAGCTGTTGAGTCCCTGACAATGATAACGGACAGCTAACAAAAAACGATAGAAATGGCTACCCCTGAGCCTCCATCCTCGCCAAACCTCATCGATCCATCATCGAGGCGCTGGATCTGGCTACTCCTGATCTCCGTGCTAGTCGTCTTGGTACTCAATCCGACGACAAGCTGGCTAGGACGAGGCCAACCCATTCCCATTGCCTACAGCGATTTCAAAGTCTTCATGGCGCGCGGCGAAGTCCTGAATTGTGAAATCGGAGTCGCCCAGATCACGGGCGAGATCGAAGGCCGAGAGACCATCGGCGATCCTCCCGCTCCTGAGGTCGCCGCCGATGTGGAGGGCCCATTCCGGTTCCACACCCTGAGAGTAGAAGATCCGACACTCGTCGACCAGCTAGAAGCCGCAGGCGTTCCCTTTCGGGGCAAACGCGAGAGCACATGGATCCAAAGTGTTCTGCTACCCTTGCTTTGGTTCCTACCATTGATCTTTCTCTGGATAATCATCTCTCGACGCGCCGGAGCTGCCGGGCAGTCGATCATGGGAATCGGTAAAGCTGGCTCCCGCTACCGCGTGGACAAAGACACAGGGGTGACCTTTGCCGACGTCGCCGGCTGCAACGAATCCAAAGCTGAGCTGGAGGAGGTCGTCGACTTCCTTCAGAAGCCTCAACCCTACCGCACCATCGGGGCCAAGATCCCGAAAGGCGTGTTGTTAGTGGGTCCACCCGGCACAGGTAAGACTCTCCTAGCCCGCGCCGTCGCCGGCGAAGCTCAAGTCCCATTCTTCTCACTGAGCGGGAGCGATTTCGTGGAACTCTTCGTCGGCGTTGGCGCATCACGAGTCCGCAGCCTCTTTGATCAAGCCAAGCAGCAAGCACCTTGCATTGTCTTTATCGATGAGCTTGATGCCATTGGCCGCCAGCGCGGTGTCCACGTAGGATCTGCGAACGACGAACGCGAACAGACATTGAATCAATTGCTCGTGGAAATGGACGGTTTCGAACCCAACAACGGAGTGATTCTGCTATCAGCGACCAATCGTCCCGATGTGCTCGATCCTGCCTTACTTCGCCCAGGGCGTTTTGATAGGCAAGTTGTCCTCGATGCCCCTGACCTCGATGGTCGGGAGGCCATCCTCAACGTACACGCTCGAGGAAAGAAGCTCGGGACAGATGTGGATCTACACCCCGTTGCTCAAGGAACACCCGGATTCTCTGGTGCCGATCTCGCCAACGCAATGAATGAGGCGGCTTTGCTAGCGGCTCGAGCGAAACGTACCGTCATTCACCAACAGGATATCGAGGAAGCGATCGAACGGGTTGTATCTGGGCCTGAACGAAAGAGTCGACGCATGCTAGCGGACGAGAAGCGCCGGGTGGCCATTCATGAAAGTGGTCATGCCGTAGTAGCTGCCTATAGCAAGCATGCCGATCCAGTCCACAAGATCAGTATCGTTCCGCGCGGCCAGGCTGCCCTTGGCTACACCCTGCAGCTTCCCACTGAAGACCAATATCTCACTACTCGAGAAGCGATGTTAGAGAAACTGCAGGGAATCCTGGGTGGACGCGCTGCAGAGGAACTCCTTCTCGAAAGTGTCTCTAGCGGAGCCGAGAACGATCTCCAACGCGCCACAGCGATCGCTCGCCAGATGATCTGCATGTTTGGAATGGGAGACTCCGTCGGCATGATGCACTGCGCACAACGCGAATCTCCCATCTACATGCCCAGTACGGCAGCGAGCTCGCTGCACATGGATTGCAGCGAGGAAACGGCTCGCGCCATTGATCAAGAGGTCATCGCTCTGATCCAGACGAGCTATGACCAGGCGAAACGGCTGCTAGCTGACCACACTGCCGAATTGGAATGCGTTAGCACGGCTTTGTTAGAGGTAGAAACGCTCGATGAGGAGGCCTTCAGACAACTCCTCGATGTCCAAGAACCACGCGTTTCTTGATGTCCTAGCCAAGAATTGCGGCTCCATCAGTAAACAAAGACTAGCGGTTCACGCGACAATTGCCTAAAATCCGAGCATGACCACTTCCGTGAAGTTCCTTTGTGTATCAGCTGCCGCGGCCCTTGTTGCTGGATTTGTCAGTTGCCAAACCACGCGCACAGCGACACCTAGTGATCCGGTTCTAGCTGAAAGCGCGACCATCTTCGACAGTACCGTTAAGGGAGTGCTTGAGCATCGCTGCATCCATTGCCACCACGATGCGGCCATCAACGGAGGTCTCAATTTCCAGGATCGCGCCAGCGTCTTTGCCAGTGGCGGCAAAGAGGCGTTCATCATTCCCGGAAAACCTCGAGAGAGCAAAGTCTGGCAGGCCATCTTCCGCCCGAAGTCTCATCCGAACACCATGCCTGGCGACGGATGGGGCCTGACCCAAGAGCAGACCAAAGGCTTCTTAAAATGGATCGAGACAGGTGCCTACTGGCCAGAAGGAAAGGCCGGCAAACTTAAGACACGGAAATACGAGATCCAGTTGGACGACTATCTTTAGACCAGACCATTAGCCATGAAAGACCTGCCACCAGCCCTCCAAGCACTCCTGTCTTGGTGCCTTTTCATGGCACTGTGGCTACCGACGGACGCCCTCAAACGTTCAGCCGGTTCTGGCGTTCCTCCCTTCGCCGTGGAAGCGGTTGGCGTCGTCACGACCGTGTTTCTAGCCTGCATCGTCGCCTACTGGTTTCTTCACAAGGCTTGGTTTCCAGTCACTCGGAAGCAGCTCTATCTCATCGGTCTGATCTGGGTTGTCCTTACACTCATGTTCCAAGCCTTGCGGGAGACTCCCTTATCGGCGCTCTATCGCATCAACCACGGGAAACTCTTCCTCGTGGGACACATGGCGCTTCTATTCGTCCCCATGGCGGTGGCTCAACGCAACCGCGTGATCGAATAAGCTCAGTCTATCACGCAAATCGAATCGTTCTTGAATCTCGAGAACGGATTGCTTGCCTAGATTGGTTTTCAGATTCTGGGCCAAGCGGTCACAGACCTCAGAGTCCAAAGCTTCAACGAGTCTTGCATTGATAGGTTGAGGAGCGGCAAGAGCCCATTTCTCCACTCCCTCGGATTTCACCAGCGAGTTGATGGCGTCCGCAAGATCGACAATGCAGCGCCGCTCTTGCTCAAGAGCCAAACCGTGAGCTTCTCCACTAACAGCACCAGGAGACCCGTCACTACGGAAGCGCCCCGCTTGGTCAGAAACGGTCTCGCCAAGACGTTGGGGCGGCTCAGGTAAAGCAGCAACTTCCATTTCCTTCAGCACAGGCCGAACCTCCGTCTGATTGACGTTGGCAACTACGCGAAAGGCCCGAATACTGCCTAAATCTGCTAGAATGATGATCATATCGTAGGAATTTGATAGGTAAAGTCAGGTGCTTTGATGGCGAGTGTAGAACACGGAATCTTGTGAAAGATATGCTCAGCTGTAGTTCCCAATAGAAGACTGCGCCAGCCGGTCCGCCCATGGGTTCCTAACACGAGGAGATCCCCTTCATTCTCCTTCAGATAACTCACAAGACCTCGCCCGACGCTCATATGGTCGACCACCTGGTAAGACACGTTGCTGGTAGTCACGCTAGAGAGGAAAGGCTTCACGAAAGCCTCAAGGTTTCCACGCACGACCCGAGGGTAGTCCGCAATGCCCTCAAATCCTACCAACATCACCCCGCTATCGGGACTCTGAAAGCTGGATGGCGGCACATAGACATGAACGAATTCCAGGTCTGCCTGTTCGAGGTTCGCTAGATGAATGGCCTTTTCAACGACCAATTTGCTAGTGTCGGAGTAGTCAACGGCACAGACCACTTTCTGAAAAGGTTCGTGCTTACGCTCATCCACCACCAGAAGAGGAGCTGGCGCCTTTCTAAGGCACCTGGAGGCCAAGGCCCCAAGACGATTTCCATGCTCATGAGTTCCTTGACTGCCAAGTACGACGAGATCCACTTTGGTCTCATTGATCACTCGAATAAACTCCGCAAAGGGATGACCCAGCACCACTTCCAACTGAAGATTCTCATACCCACCAGCGTGTTCCGCTGCAAATTCTTCCAACCGCCGCTCCGCTTCCGCCATCGTTCGCGCTTCGTCGACCACCACTTGGTCTTCCAGATTCTCGAGAACACGCCGGTCAACCACATGGAGAACATGCAGCGGCGTCGAATCATAGGACGCCAATCGAACGGCTTCCCCCAGGGCTCTGGCGCTCGTCGTGGTAAAATCCGTGCCTACAAGAATGCGTTCGTATTTCATAATGAATGTCTGGGGGTGATGATGATCCAAGGAAACCACCTCTGTGAACCATGTGCCTCGCACGGCTTGCGCCTCAGTGGTCACATGTTGAGGCCTTAAACAGGGATTCAGATTCCGTTGAGGAGATGCAGCAACAGACAAAATACGCAAAGCAAGCATCCTACCACAGGAATACTAAGGTGATAGCACACAGCTCCATCGGAATTGCCCCCACGTCGTTTAATCTTCCATAGCGCTGCATTGACCAACGCAAAGACAACCAGCGTAACTGTGCTCGTAGCCTCAGCCAGGGATACCAGAGGAAACCCAACTGCGAGAACAATGATCACGGCAGTCACCGCCATCGTCGCCCTCAGAGGAGTTTGACTACGGCGATTCACCAACCCAAATGAACGTGGCGCAATGCCTTGTCCTGCCATCCCATAAAGGACGCGGGTTGCCATGATGATCTGAACAAGAGCACCATTGATAACCGCAACCATGCTAACCACACCAATCGTGGACTCCGCCCACGTGCCGTGCTCGGAAAGGATCTTGGTCAAGGGCGCCTTCTGACCGGCCAATGACTCCGGTGGGATGGCAAGGACTGCGATCAAAGCGATAATCACATAGAGCAAGACTGACACGACAAGACAGATGATGATTGCACGCGGCAGATTGCGCCGTGGCTGTTTCACTTCCTCAGCCATGTTCACAATGTCTTCAAATCCAATGAAAGCAAAGAACGCCAAGTAACCACCCAGCATCACAGAGGACCAGGCGCTCCACGAAAGTGACAGCGTCAATTCCCCCCATCTCGCCGGCACATCTGCTAGATGATGACCTGACAGCGCAATCACCAGGATGAGCCCTAGCACCTCCACCAGTGTGACAAGGCTCGCCGCAACCACAGACTCCCCTACTCCCCAAGCTGCCAGTCCGCCCATCACCAACAAACTTCCGACAATCGCTGCAGTATCCGGCACGGCCACAAAGGTTTGCAAGTAGCCCACAAAGCCGTTGGCGATCGTCGCTGCTGAAATAATGCCTGCCGTCACCACTCCCCACCCGACAACTCCCGCCAACCAGCGCGATGCGAAAGCCTCTTGCAAGTAGGCTGCCTCGCCTGCGCTCTGAGGGATGCGTGAGGCAAGCTCTGCATAAGAGAATGCCGTGAATCCAGCGATGAGCGAGGCGACGACAAAAGCAACCGGTGCCAGCATTCCCGCGACTCCTGCAATCTCCCCCACTAGCACATAGATCCCCGCCCCCAGGATCGTGCCAAGACCGTAGAACGTCAGGAGCGGAAGCGACAGCGCCCGCCTCAATGTCGCGTCATTAGACAAGACGACGATGGGCGAAAGCTCCTAGTTCCCAGAAACGATCGGCCATCGCGGCCACGTCGTCCCAATTCGTGTATTCGTAGTCCTGTGAAGTCTTGGTCCGAACCCCAGCCTTCCGCATCAACCAATACAGCATCCAGCGTTTGAAAAAGCCATAGTGAGAATACATCAAGGAACCGGGAACCAACTCGGTCGCCTCGGGCTGCCATCCCGTTTCCTCAATAAACAGTTCGACCAGGTGTTGCAGCGCCTCACGCGCAGTTGGGCTCCTGTCCGCTGCTGCCAATCTCACAGAAACAAACATGGAGGGCATCATGGCCAGAGTTTCTCGATGCGTCTTCACGAATTCTGCCACACTATCAAGATGATGTTGCACGTATATTGGAGCTGCCACCATGACGGTATCATAAGAAGCCCCAGGCACATCTATCAGCGGAAACGCCGTCACGTCAGCCAGGTCCACAGCCTCTAAGTTGTCCGCGTGGCACGACTTGACGTGGAGAGCAATCTTCGCTGTTTGGCCTTCCTGAGATGCAAAGACGATGAGCAGTTTCATAGGACTCTGGTTCGCGACAATCTTTCAATCTCTCCCCATCGCTCTGACCTTCATCGCAGATCTTGCCATCAACTGAGCACGTCTTGCTATTCTACTAGTGTCCACTTTTCAATTCTCTGTCCCTCCACCACTATCCAAAGATGACGTCGGATCGAATACCATCTTCTATTCCGTTCCTTGTGCTGTTCATTGTGGCGGCTTCTTTCGTTGCTTGCTCCCATACACCACCCAACGCCAACATTGAAACTGCTGGCGTGAGCTTCGTTCATGACATCGTCCCGATCCTGGAGAGCCGCTGCCTGGTCTGCCATCATCAGGCAAACGCACCGAACTGCAGCGGTCTAAACTTAGAAAACCGACAACTCGCCTTCACCACGGGACGGAATTCCCCAATTATCATACCTGGTGATCCAGATCATAGCCCCATAGTCACCGCGCTGGTGGCCAGCGAGACCCAACCGGCATTCATGCCGCCTGTCGCCCATCGTCTCTCGGACTCACAACTTGAACTGATCAAAGCCTGGATCAGAGAGGGCGCGGAATGGCCCACAAGCTCAACTGGCACCTTGAGCAGGCCCGGGTCCTAACAAGCGCTGCCCACGAGACCGCAAACGGCGCGCAGCCAGGTTGCTCATCTATGGCATGATGGTCTTATGAAAAAGATACTCGTAGGCATCGATTTCACCGAAGCTGACCAGACGCTTTTAGACGTGGTCAAACCCTTGGCCAAAGCGCAAGGCGCCTCGATAACACTCATTCACAGCACGCCCCCCATGGCACAATGGGTCGGCTGTTACCTCGCGTTTGTGCACGAAGATATCTTGGAACGAAAGGAGGAAGCCAAAGTCTTCCAAGAGAAGCTTGATGCGATGCAGGCCACCCTAGTTGAGGATGGTTTCACCGCAGACACAGCTCTCATTGAGGCGCATCCGGGTCCGGGAATAGTGAAATATGCGACCGAGCATGGCTACGAACAGATCGCTGTTGGCACCCACAGTAAGAACATGATCGAACGTGCCCTGTTAGGAAGTTCCGCCGATCACGTGGTCAGGAAATCCACGGCGCCAGTCTTAGTCGTACCCACAATGACCTAACCCGACACTGCCATGAGCAAACAGTCTACCATTCTACTTGGAATTGACTTCTTCGAGTCTAGCATCGCAGCACTCTCGGAAGCTCTTAGGCTTCAACAAAGTCTCGAGGCCCGCTTGATTGTGATGCACGTTATTGACAATCGCATTTGGGGGCAACTCTGCGATGACTTTGCCATCGCTTCCGCGGAAGTCGCGCGCCGTGCGAAAGACCGCCTGCGGTATGAAATCACGGAATCTACCCCATCGACGGAGGAGATTGAGACCGTCATCGCTCCTGGCCATCCCGTTGAGGAACTACTGGGAGCCTGCCAGACCTACCAACCGGATCTCCTCATGCTTGGAGCCAAGGGAATGAAGGACGGCGAGGATCTTTGTCTGGGCCATGTCGCCAGCCGATTAGTTCGACACGCACCAAGTGATATCATGATCGTGCGGAAAGGCCAAACGACGCCTTTCCGAAAGATCGTGGCCTGCATTGACTTCTCGCCCTCTTCAGAAGCCGTTATCAAAAGAGCCATCGAAATTGCTGACGCCGAGCATGCTGAACTTACGGTCACCCACGTGATTCCCCACCTTCATCAAACAGCGACAGAACACAGCCCGCTTGAAGCACTCGGCTTCGAAGAAGCTCGCGTGGAGGGATTGAACGAGGCCAATTTGATCAAGCAGGCCACTCTTGATCTGGAGAGCTTGGTGAAGGATTTCGGCCACCTTGTAAAGAGAGCGCGAATCCACACCCATGTCATCGTCAACGACCGCGCCACGCGAGGACTGCTAGAATTCGGCCAAGAGAGTGAATCGGATCTATTTGTCCTTGGAAAGCATGGAAAGTCTGCACTGAAGAATGTCGGCGTCGGCGCCACGATCGAAAAAGTAGCCAACGAAGCCAACTGCTCCATTCTAGCCGTTAGCTAGCATATGAATCCTCACGGATGCCCTGCGGGAAATAGCGGCGTCACTGTAGCGCTAACTTCAGTCGGCTGAAATATGAGTCATGAGGCACGGAAATGGTCCTAGCATGTCCACGTAAAAGCGAGTCCTTCATGGCCAGGGACCGACCAAGACCTATCACATGGGCGAGGTCACGGTCCACGCACTTCGCGGCGTCGATGTGACGTTGTATGAGGGCGAACTTGTCATCCTCTTAGGCGCATCAGGCAGCGGGAAATCGACGCTGCTCAATATACTTGGCGGACTGGACCTACCAACCGAAGGAGAGGTCTTCTATCGCGACACCAACCTAAGCCATTTCACCGATGCCCAACTCACCAACTATCGACGCGAGCATGTCGGCTTCATCTTTCAGTTCTACAACCTCATCCCCAGCCTCACGGCTCAAGAGAACGTCGCCCTTGTCACTGACATCGCGACTAATTCCATGTCTCCCAAGGACGCCCTGTCGTTGGTTGGATGAAAAGAACGCATGGATCATTTCCCCGCTCAACTTTCTGGAGGTGAGCAACAACGTATCGCCATCGCACGCGCCATTGCCAAACAACCTGACGTTCTCTTGTGCGACGAACCCACGGGGGCGCTGGATGCGACCACAGGCGTAACCGTACTCGACGCGATTGCGCGCACCAATCGCGAACTCGGCACGTCCACGGCAGTCATCACGCACAATGCCGTCATCGCTGAGATGGCGGACAGGGTGATCCAACTTTCCGGAGGTCAGATCGCGACCACCAAACGCAACGAATCCAAGAAGGAGGCAGAGCAACTCGCTTGGTAGATCTGTTGTCCGCATGAAAGCGATCAATCGTAAACTCTGGCGGGATCTGAATGCTGCACGTGGTCAAGCCCTGGCCATTAGCCTGGTCATCGCTTGCGGATTGGCAATCCTTTGTCATGTCGTTAGGCACATGGGAAGCGCTAGAAAACTCCCGCAACGCTTACTATGAACGCTATCGCTTTGCCGATGTCTTCACTTCGTTAAAACGAGGGCCAACGACCTTGATTCACAGACTTGAGAGCGTTCCCGGCGTCGCTCGTGTCCAAACTGGCATTGTTGCCAGCGTGAACCTAAGCGTTCCTGGTTTCAACGAACCGATCATCGGCCGCCTCGTGGGGATTCCTGAACGTCGCAGTCCGAGAATGAATGATCTCCATCTGCGGGCAGGGCGCTGGATCGAGCGTGATCGCGGAGAAGCCATCGTCAGCGAAACCTTTGTCGAAGGTCATGGGCTTAAGTTAGGCGATACAGTTTCGGCCATTCTAAATGGGAAACACCAGACACTTCGAATTGTTGGGATCGCCATTTCACCCGAATATGTCATCCAAGTGCAACCGGGAGCGCTCTTTCCGGACAAGAAACGGTATGGTTATCTGGATGGGCACTGAGGAACTAGCGGCCTCGTTCGATATGGAAGGAGCCTTCAACGACATCGCGATCAAACTCATGCCAAGCGCAAATGAAGATGAAGTGATTCGCCAGCTCGATCTCCTAACCGAACCCTATGGCAGCTTGGGAGCCTATGGCCGCGACCAGCAAGTCTCCAGCCGCTTCGTCGATGAGGAAATCAAACAGCTACGGGGCATGGCCCTGATCTCCTCCATGATCTTTCTTGGAGTCGCAGCCTTTCTCCTCAATGTCGTACTCACTCGTCTTATCAACACACAGCGTGAGCAAATCGCATCTCTCAAGGCATTTGGCTATAGCCGTCGTGAGGTAGCCGTCCACTACCTCTGGTTCGCTCTCATTATCGTGGCGAGCGGATTGCTCATGGGCCTATGGTTTGGTCATTGGTTAGGGGGTGCCCTCACTAGGATGTATACAGAGTTCTACAAATTCCCGGTGATCGTCTATGAACTCAGCCCATCCATCATCGTGACCGCAATCCTGGTCAGTGGAGTGGCCGGGAGCCTTGCCGTCATCTATGCCGTTTGGCGGGCAGCCTCGCTACAGCCAGCAGAAGCCATGCGCCCCGAGCCACCAGCGACCTTCCGCCGGACCCTGGTCGAGCGATTCGGCCTAGGCCGATGGTTAGCAGCATCGACCCGCATGATGCTCCGCCAACTCGAACGCAGGCCGCTAAAATCAATGCTCTCCGTCTTCGGCATCGCGATGGCGGTTGGCATTCTTGTCATGGGCAATTTCGGAAAGGATGCTGTCGACCATCTAATCGACTTCCAGATGGATTTCACTCAACGCCAAGACGTCACTGTCAGCTTCGTGGAGCCACGGCAAGAACGCGCTTTGCGTGAGGTCGCCAAGCTACCCAGTGTACTCTACCAGGAGGGCTTCCGGAGTGTCCCCTGTCGGATGCGATCAGGTCACCGGTCCTATTTGTTAGGCCTCACCGGCATGCCAGCACGACCACAGCTCACCCGCATGGTGAAAGCCGATGCAGCTGTCATGGATCCCCCGATTTCCGACGGAGTCATCGTGTCTAAGAAGCTCGGAGAGATCCTCAATGTCCAACCAGGAGACACAGTCGAAGTCGAGGTTCTCGAGGGGCGACGGCCACACTTCACGACTCGGATAGAAGCCTTCATCGAAGACTACATAGGCCTGGCTGCCTACATGAACATTGGAGCCGTAAACCGACTCATGCGCGAGGGCGCAACGGTCTCTGGTGCCCATCTTCAGATCGATTCAAATCAAGCCGATAGCCTCTATCGGAAACTCCGCGAGGTGCCATTGGTGGCAGCCGTTTCCATTCAGAAGGCAGCGATAGAAAGCTTTCAGGAAACCTTTGGAGAGAACATGCTACGCATGCGTCTCTTCAACGTCCTCTTCGCCTGTGTCATCGCCTTTGGGGTTGTATATAACAATGCCCGCATCGCCATTTCGGAACGCAGCCGTGAACTTGCTACGCTCCGGGTGATCGGCTTTCGACGGTCTGAGCTTTCGGCCATGCTTGTCGGAGAAATGACGCTCCTCACCCTGTTCGCGATTCCGCTAGGTTGGGGCATCGGCAAGGGGTTTGCGCTTTTAATCGTGGCCTCAGCGCACACCGAATTCTTTCGCCTCCCCGCTGTCATCAACCGATCCACCTATGCCTTCGCTACCGTAGTCGTGCTCATCGCAACTGCCGTATCTTGCCTGGTCATCCTACGCCGGGTAAATCAACTCGACATGATTGAAGCCTTGAAATGCAAAGAATAAAACAAGTCCGGAAGTGGAGCCTATGGTTGTTGGGCGCTGCGGCTGTCACCGTGATGGTGTGGCTCTCATTTCAACCAAAACCCATCGCGGTCGATACCGCTACAGTGACAAAGGGCCGCTTGGTCGTCACGGTGAACGAGGATGGTCGCACGCGCATCAAAGAACGTTACATCATCTCCTCACCGATCGGAGGCAGGCTCTCACGCATTAGCCTTGAGGCCGGCGATGCGATAGAAGCTGACACGACGTTGATTGCCGAAGTTGAACCAACGAACCCAATATTACTCGACGCTCGAACCCAGAAACAGGCCGAGGCAGTGATCAAGGTGACCAAAGCTGCTCAAGAACGCGCCGCCGCAGATCTCGACCGGGCCAAATCTGCTGACACTTACGCCAAGAACGAGTGGAAACGTCACCAGGATCTCTTCGCCGAAGCCCTCATCAGCAAAGCCCAGTATCAACAAGCGGAATTCCAAGGGCAAACCACTAGCGCAGAACTGAAGTCGGCGACCATGGCCATGAAGATCGCGGCGTATGAGCATGAACAGGCCCAAGCAGCTCTGACACACGCCTCAGGACCCAACCAATCCAGTGGAGAGCATTTCAAAATCTATGCTCCCATTTGCGGCCATGCACTGCGAATTCTCCAAGAGAGTTCCGTCGTGGTGACGCCCGGAACTCCACTCATCGAGCTTGGTGACCCTGCGGACCTCGAGGTCATCGTCGATGTCCTGTCTTCTGATGCCGTCAAGATCAAGGCTGGCGCCAGAGTGATCCTGGAGCATTGGGGCGGTAACGAACCCCTCAACGGCACTGTTAGTCGAGTCGAACCTGCTGCCTTCACAAAAATCTCAGCCCTTGGTGTCGAGGAACAGCGGGGCTGGGTAGTCATCGACTTCACCAACACCATCGAGAAGCGCGCCAGCCTGGGCGATGGCTTCCGAATCGAACCCAAGATCGTCATCTGGGAAGCTCCCAACGTGATTAGAGTGCCGATGGGAGCACTCTTCCGAGAAGGCGACGCCTGGACCGTCTTTGTGCTAAATGCAGCAAACGTTGCCAAGAGACACCTGGTAGAACGCGGGCAATCCGATGGTTTCGAAACCGGAATCATCAGTGGCCTCGCCCCTGGTGACACCGTCATCGTCCACCCGAGCGAACACGTGAAAGATGAAGCGTTCGTGAAAGCGAGAGATTAGGCTCTCACTCCATCGTTGGTACGACTAAAATGGGAACCGGCGAGCGACGCACAACCTTATCCGCCGTGGCTCCTAGCAGAACTCGACTCACTGCATTGCGGCTCTGAGTGCCCACAACAATCACATCGGCCTTCACCTCTTCAGCGTAATCGAGAATCTTGTCGTGCGGATGACCAAACTTAATCTTGGCTTCTGCCTGAACCCCTTTCCTTTCAAGATCAGAAACGCGTTCTTCTAGCTTCTCGTGGGTATTTGCAATAGCAGCTTTCCGTTTCTCAGGATCTACTGGAACGTAGACCACATAGTCCATCGCGGATGTCTCTGCGGGAAAGACGTGAACAAGATGTAGAGTAGCCCCGGTGGCCCGCCCTAAGCTGACGGCCTTCTTAAGAATGGCTTCATCTACCTCGTTTAGATCAACTCCAACAACAATGCTCTTCATTGGTCGAGGCTAAGGCACCCGCATCCGTTCGACTACGCATGGCTTGGACCCTCGCTTCCCCATCTTGCGATAGAACTCATCGACGTCATCGCGAATCAAGTTCTTCGCGATGTATCGACTAAACGCCGACCGACACACTGAACCCCAGAGCCACCATCGAGATGATCACTACCGAATCGCGATCGCGGCTAGATTGTAGACCACGGCAAAGGTGAACACATTCTGAATCACCCGATAGCGGCGCCTGGTAAAACCCGTCATCGATGTTAGAAACAACGGCCCACTCGCGACGAAATAGTAATCAGCCTCTACCTCGGGCAACAAATTCCAAACAGGATCTAAGACACGCGAACAGGCACCATTTAGCATTCGACACATAGTTCGCGACTACTTCGCTACCAAGTCCTCGACAAACTGATCTAGCACTCCCTCGGCTCCACCGTAAATATTTACTATTACCGTCTTCTCTAATGTTGTCCACTGGACCCTTTGGTAATTCGATCACAATCGACTGGTCACTCATTGGTGGGGCAGATGGTTGCGACTCACGCAAAGTGAAGTTTCTCCAAATTGATGGACACGGCTTGATAGGTCTGACACAACCAGATACAGACCATGCCTAAGAGAAGAAAGAACGACACACAGGAGTTCCGAGACGGAGCCGTTGACCTATTGAGGACGAGTGACCAGCCGCTCTCCCAAGTTGCCCGAGAGCTTGGCGTTAGCGTTGCTAGCCTACGAAATTGAAAAAACCAGTTCCTTGGTGCGAGCGGAGGGATGGCAGGAGGAGCCGTAGGCGACGACGGCCA
>Ga0222717_10002325_pt1 | contig 14787 bp, 7 predicted proteins | sample C33_18DmetaG_FD_165053 | JGI IMG/M metagenome (GOLD analysis project Ga0222717, IMG submission 165053) | Estuarine water microbial communities from San Francisco Bay, California, United States - C33_18D | ecosystem: Environmental > Aquatic > Marine > Unclassified | place: USA: California...
CAAATAGTCATTATCGTTTTTATAGGTTTTATTAAATTCTTCTAAGCTTAAGAGCTTACAGTTGGAGGAGTTTTCGGAACTTAATCCTGCGCGCATTTTGTATATAAGGTATTATTTTAAGTGCACCTTAAGTATATATAATTAAAATAATAATAATATATTATTATGCATATTAAGATTCTTCTAATATTTGGTTAATTATTTCACTAAAGAAATATTTAATTTTTTTATATTTAGGTTTATACGATACCGTAATTAATAAAGTATCTTCACTATATACTATATTAAATATCATCGGGATATTTTTATTGAGATTTATACCATGTATTTTGTTTATCTTAATAAAACTACTCCTATTTAATTTCATAATATTTAGGAATATTACAGGTATTTCCATATTTTTATTATTCATATTGATGAAAAAATTAGATAAATAAGATATTAAAAATCCTTTAGAGTATGTGGCCTTTCTACTTCTAGATAAATATCCATCAATTGTTTTATTATTCATTCCTGACATTATAGGTAAAATATCTATATCAGAGTTTTGATGAATAAACACATAATAATTATCCATAAAAATTGATATTGAATTAATCACAATTTTTAGAAGATAATCATTATAATCATCACTATTTGAGTTTAATTTTTTTATTTCATCTTTGGTGAATTTGTAATTTATTTGAGTGTATTCATCGTCAGGATTATCTATAAAATTTAAATTTTTAACTATGTATGGCACTTTGAGTAATATAATGACAATTAAATAATATATCTCTGAAAATAAATGTATAAATCGATCACCTTTATTGTATTCAAGTTGATATTGTTTTGTAGTTATAACAGGATTTATTTTTATTTTAATAAAGAACTCTTCTATACTAGATATAATATGATCTATATACTGAAATAGTATTTGATTAAAGTGTAAGACCAAATATTGAACTGATTTGGTCATAATATACATTGAAAAATAAGATTTATAATTTGATATTGTAGATGGTTCTACAAAAATATTATTTGATGTATTCTCCAGAATAGGAAATCTTAATACTAGGAATTTATACAATTTTTCTAATATAGACTTATTCAAATGGTTAGGTAATTCTAAATAATATATGTTTTCATTTCTATAGCTATCGCAGAAATTGGCAAAATTTTTATTTTCTCTCCTACAGCTTAATTTATCTGTATCTAATAATTGAATTGTAATATCCCTTCGTCTTAATCCATATATATTATTTTTTATATTAACAAATGCATCAGGTATATTATATTCTATAGTATTTATCATTATTTTATTATTTGTTATAGTAATTTGAGGACATAATTTACCATATATAAAGTTATCTTTTGATTCAACTCTATATAATAAAAATCTGTTTAGACCATATGAATAATATAAACTGTGTTCGCAATTATATATTTGCTCTTGATAACTATCATATATTCCAAAAAAGTTATTATTATTACCTATTAATTCATTATAGGATTTACTGTTACTGATGAATTGTTTATTATTTTTGATAAATTCAATAAAAAAGATATGATAAAATCCTGATTTAGTTAAATTATGTTCTTTTTTGAGTTTAAATTTCTTATTTATAAATTTATTGATTTTAATTAAATATATCCAATTAATTTGAGTAATTTTATTATTGTAACTAAAGGTTATACCTTTAAAATTACTAGATATATGATCGCCAATATTACATGATATAGATTTTTTATAACAGTAATATAGTGTGTTTACCCATTCATCTAAGTCTGGAGGTTTATTTAAATCAATTATGGTATTATTATAATTAATATCTAAATCATCTGTATTATAGCCTAAAAAGTTTTTCATATTAAATATTAATAATATTATCCTAATAAGATTTAAACACGATTTAAAATTACATAAATATAAAAAAATATATCTAATAAATAATAATGTCTGTATCCTCAGTCACTAAAGAAGATTTTTTAGAATCATGTCAAACAGGAGATATACTTCTATATAATTCAAATAGTTTAATTGGCAGAACTATTGAATTATTATCATATTCAAAGTTTAGTCATATATCAATTATACTCCGCGATCCAACTTTTATAAACCCAAATTTGAAAGGATTATATGTAATTGAATCAGGCAGTGAAGGTATTAAAGATGTAATATCTGGTAAAAAGGTTTTAGGAGTTCAGGTAATACCTTTAGAATATGTTCTAAGTCAATATGAAAATGGTAGATATGGATATCTCTACTATAGAAAACTTAGCTGCATAAGAAATGAAGATTTTGATAAAAACATGAGGGAGGTTGTCATGAAAACTGACGGCAAAATGTATGATATTAATCCATTAGATTGGATAAAAGCAGAATTTGAAATAGAAATCGGAGATGAACAAAAAGAGAATACGTTTTGGTGTTCAGCATTAGTTTCATACATATATGTAAAATTAGGATTTCTTGATAAAACTTTGCCATGGACAATAGTAGCACCAAGGAGATTTAGTTATTACGAAGATGAGAGGTTAACATTTAAGAATTGTCAACTCGATCCTGAGAAATTCATAGATTTTAAATAATTAATGTAAATATGATAACATATTTATACTAATTTATTATTTTAAAAATTTGGAATATAATTATATGGATTTGTTTCATTTAAATACCTACATCTATTATTTATTGGAAAATCGTATTTATGACACCAGGCCAATGAATAAACAGATTGTTCATTTTTGATGTTGTTTATATCGTCATTTGACAGTTTAATTTTACTAAAAGTAAGACCTTTCAGTAACGATTTAATTTGTTTTGAAATATGATAAATGTTGTTATTTCTAATTAAATCGTGAAACTCTTGTGGAATTTCATTAGTTAGAAATCTACTTACGAACTTATTTTGGTCACTTATAATTTTATATTCATCTAACATGTTCATAAGAGAATTCAAATCTTCTTGTTCAATACCTTTAAAGCCTTTACATACTAAATATTTTTCACTATTAGCTGCTCTTGAAGTATATGGTTTAACAATAAAAACTTCACTAAAGTAGTAAGCTATCATAAATATTATATCTACAGTTGCGGGTTGATAAATATCAAATATCTTAATAACCATACTTCCATTAGTATTTAATATATTAAATCCAGTAACAATTTCGGCAAGTATTAATCTTGTAGCATTTGCTTCTTGATTTGAATAATTGTTAGAGAAATCAAAACCACCGTCAGCTGTAACTAATTCAGCTTTATTACCTTTAAACAGATTAGAAAAATACCGTATATTATCAGTATTATATAAATTACCTGTATCATCAACACCCCATGAGATATTATATGTATCACATTCTCTAAAAATACGATGTGAATTTTTCCAGCCTGGAATATCGTTACTATAAGGTTTCAATGTGATACAATTAACTTGATCTTTAGGATTCGAAGCATATTTACGTCTATAAAAATTAAATGCTTCAATAAATCCACCAGGACCTTCTGCTAAGGCACCATATGTAATATTTTTTTTATTTACATCTATTATATCAAAATCCTTTAATATCTCCCAAAGTTTAAAAAAGGATCTGCTTATTGGATCATAGTTAGCAATGCCAAGGTTAACATTTCGTTGATTCTTAACATAATGATGTAATAATTCATATTCATTCGAATTTTTTTTACAAAAATCCCATAGCTTAGGATTACCTATATCATCGATCATATTTTTGTATTTATTCAAGATATCGACAGGACTATTATCATAAATAGGATCTGGGACTTGATTTTCAATTGAACACGAAAATATCGGTCTAATAGAATGAGAATTTAATTGAATAGTAGCTTTATTAAGTAATTCCATAATGATACATACACAAATATCTTTAAGCAATTAAAAAATAAATATCTTTTAATTACGATTACGATAAATTATTGAAATATTATTGAATAGATGTGAAATACTCATAAAACTCTTCAAATTTGGACACACTTTCTGATAATTGAGGATTAGATTTAATCTGTTCATCTTGAGCCAATATATTTAATTTTTCAGAATGTCCTAAGATTGTCTTTAGGGTCTTACTATCAATATCTCCATTATTTGATTTTGTCTTAACCATTATTTCATGATATTTATCAATTAATTTAGATAATTTCATCCATTTTTTAGATAAGTCTGCTGATTTATTTTTAATTTTCAACTTTTTTTTAGTTTTTCCCAATGATATACCCTTCTTTGCAGAAGTCTTACTCTTAGTCGAAGACTTTCCTGATTCTACAGAACCAGACAAAGATATACTAGAATCATCATCAGATTCGGCCACATTAACTACTACTGGTTTAGTAATTTTAATAACTTTCTTTTTTGATTTTTTAAGTTCAGATTCTTTGGTAATACGCTGAATCGCTATATCTTTAGCATTAATGAAATTAGTGTTAAATACATCATTTTGTTCTAATGAAAGTTGAGCAGATATATAGTCTTTTAGTGATTGTTCAGAAGGTTTACGTCCTTTAGATGATAATTTGATATATAAATTTTCAGACATAGACTCGACTATTTTAGCATTATCAGATTTTCTTGTAAATATAAAGTATTTATTAAAGAACGATATTTCTTTTTCTTCGGGTGTTAGTGATTCTTTTACACTTGAAAGAATACTATTAAATTTAGAAGAACCTGTTATAGGCATATTATATACATCTTCGAGACTACCAATTGATATCTTTTTTTCATGTTTAATTGGTAAATTCATAGAATTCATATTATCATCTTCAAGAATTGATATACCTTTTTTATCTAGCTCAGATATAAGATAATCAAAATTAACTAGATATTCTTCAATAACTTTATTAATACTTCGCATAGCTACTCTAATTGGAACACCGAGCGATTCTTCTGAATCAGGTAATCCATCTTTAAAATTTTGATAATTTTTAATAATTTTCCAAATCCAACTACCATCTTTATATCCTTCAACAGATTCATACATTAGATGATTTTCTAATTTATTATAAATTGCTTTACCGTCAAAACATACACCTACAAAATAACCATCATTGCCTAAGTTTTCACTTATATTTTGAATAAATCCGTCTAATCTTACCTTATTTTCGAATAAATAATGTAAACTGAACATTGATGTAATAATATCGAATCGATTCTTAGAATATTCGGGACCATCTCTATTAATCCATAATTTTTCAGCATCGTTTCTATATTCAGGATGTCTGGTAAATGCCTCCATATTTAATATATTGGCACCTATATCCCCAACTAAAAATTTCATATCCGCGATTTTATCAGAACCAAGTTTTTGTTTATAAAAGTTATATCTTTCACATGCTCCATCTACACTATCATTAATGTTATTATACATAATATCAATTCCTACACAATTATTAATATTTAAATCATTCCATTTACCAATATCACCACCTTTACCACATGCTAGATCTAACAATGAGATCTCTCTTGTATTATCTGATTCTCTAAGAGCATTAACCGCATTTTCAAGTAATATTCTACTTTTTATGATCTTATTGTGAAATGTTTGAAGATTATATGTAATTGACTTATCTTTTCTTTCATTATCTTTTCTGTTGTAATATTTCTTCTCTTCTTCATCAATAGAAGGTATATCTAAACCTGTTGTGATAATATCAGTAGTAACAGGATTATGTATTGTTGACCAAATATTCTCAGCAACCATTACAGAATTTCCATAATTTAACTTAATACTTGAAAAGTCCATATCTTCATATGAACTATAAACTGATTTAATTCTTGATAAATTTCGTTTAAATTGAGAAATATAAGATTTTTCATCTTTATCTAGGTCATATCCTCTGAGAAATGAACTGAAATAGCCTTTATACTTTCTAACAAAATATTTCTGATTTTTTGATAATCTTGTAGAATCGACATGATTCTCAATAATACTCATAATATTTTCAATGCGTCTAAACCTTATTTTTTGTTCATTAGTAGCAATACGATGTTCATATGTTTTATCATGTCTTGTTCTGAGGATATTAAATCTCATGTTTTTATTTGGGATATATGATTCTTCTGATGGATTAAAATCAAGATAATTAATCTCAACTATTGTATCGTTTTCAATATTATTACCTTCTAAGTCCACTACGTTGTTTTCATAATTTGTTTTGAAAAGTCCGAAATGGATGTCTTCTTCTAAAGGATGTTCAGGGTTAAATGGTATAGGTTTTGTTTTATATCTTTTAAAATTAGTTTTACTTTTAGATGAATCCTTACAGGGGTTTTGCTTTGGTTCACCTTCTCTTCCTGTATTATATAAATTACCAATATAATATTTATTGAATCCTCCCATAATAGTATTTTTAAATACTTTCTCTTTATTTTTATATATATTATTACCATTATATGATGATACTAGTTCTTTATCAAATCTGATGAGGAAATCAATTGTATTATCTTCAGGGGGTTTCCATTTATAATTTTTGGTCCATGTAATCCATGGATTAAGATCATACTGAATAGATTCATTATATCCCACAGGATATTTAGTAGGAGTATAAATAAGACCATCTAATTTGTATGGTTTTTCATCTTTAGCATTCCATATTTGCTCACTACATTTAAATATATCTCTTACTGGTTTATCTGGTGTATAAAATTCTTTGACAAAAATACTAACTGCTTCATTAATTACCACTACTGGTGGATGTTGTTCTAAAAAGTCGTTTGCTGTTTTAATACGAGTTTTTGTTTCAGGATTATTTGATACTAGTTCAATACCATGGACATCATTACCGTTTTCAATATAAGTATCATATATACCGTAACTATTCAATATAGTCCTATTTTTTGTATAATTTAGAAATTCTCCATTAAATAAGTATGTTTTGTTAATATCAGTAAACTCATTACCAGAGAACGATACATTAAGATTACTGTCTATCAAAAATGCTTTACCTAGTAAATAATTATACTTTTCTTTTTCATATTCTTCTAGCATATCATCTCCTACAATAAATAATAGTGAACTAAGTCCATCTGCTTTATCTGTTACACAATAATCATGTGATATTGAATCAGGATTATCATATCTAACGTTATCCATATTAATACTGACAACTTTAGGAGAAATAAACTTATTGAGTTCATAGTCGGGATCTTCATACCTGTCTTTAAGACGAATAAGGTCTGATTTTAATCTTCTTTTATCTTCTTCAGACATAGAATATATTTGTGTAGCATTTGACCATGGAATATCATTAGGTTTAATGTCTTGATTATCTATAAGAGTTAATTTATTATCTATTCTTTTAAGAATTAATGATTTTAAAAGTCGTGTATAAAGATATTTAACATCTTTAGCTACAAAATTATTTGTAAATATAAGTCTTTCGTCAGCTGATGCCATAAGTAATTTATATAAATCAATACCATCTTGAATAGAGGTTTTGATCTCCTCTTTACTTAAGTGTTTACGATTAATAATTTCTATTTCAAATTCATATGATTCGATACTGTCACTAATTCCTGAATCAATGAATTCTAAAACAGGAATTTGATTTTCTCTATAAAATGTATCAATATCAACTTTTGAGAATTTAACCTTTGTCATATCAATTCTACAATTATCGTATATAAAACTACGTCTTTCTTTAAGTCTAAAAGTTTTATATACTCTGCCTCTGTTTTTTTTAGACATTAATAGATATTTACTCATAGCTTCTTGTCCAGCTTTATTTAGTTCTTGAATAAGCGGATTTTCAAATTCACTACCAAAATTAAATTGACGTGTTTTAGTATTATATACCAATTCAAATTTTCCACCTATACGCGCTTTAACACCTTCTAAGTCAATTGTATTATTGGTTCTACTAAGATCACCAAATGAATATTCTGAATTAAGAGATTGTTTTCCAGGGCTTATATAAGTTTCAGGTAAATTACCTTTAAAAATGATATCTGTATTCGAATTTTTTATATCGATATTATTTGTTTTACAGAATGTTCCTATACCAGGCATTCCGTTTATTGTAAATCTTAGTTTTGATACATCGTCACTAGGATTCACATAATTATTACTATGAACTGTAATATCTAATGAATAGGTAGGTTGACCACCATTTATTGGTGTAATATTTAAATTACTACCGGTAAAACTGTTTGATACATTATCTAGAGTTTCTATAATATCTGTAAATTGCTGTTTATTAAGTGTATTAGCTACACCTCCATATTCTCTCTTATATTGTTTAAATCTCATCTCCATTTCAAATATTTCAGAGTTAATTATTTTATGATGTTCTAAACTTTCAAGATACATATCTATAAGTTTATCATCACTAGTGTGTTTAGGAAGTCCACTACTCATGAATATAAAATCCTCATTATCATCGATGTTAGATATATGTTCTTCCGTCAATGAACGATTGTTATACGAAGTTGAATATTCTGTCATCATTTATATAATATATATAAACATAACCTTTTTAAATAAAAAATGTTCAAATTTTTAATAATTAAAACATTTAGTTAATTAATTCACTAATAATTTCTTCTTTAGTTTTATTAATTTTGGAGGTTTTCCCCTGTTTTTTGACGTCTTTATCATTTTTTTTTGCTATATTTTGGAGTTCATCGAGTTTCATTTTATTTAAAGTAGATTCAGTATATTTTTTATTAATTTCGAGAACATCTGATAATTCAGACCCTCTAATAAAAGTGGATGATTTATTATATACAGTATATAGGGCATTTTTATCTTCTAATAGAATAAGAGTTGCGTTATTTTTGTCAAATCGGGTTAGAAATTGAAAACCTGATTCGATTGTCTTATATACAAGATTAATTCTGAATACATTACAATATACTTTTAACATATTTCTGGTTATTTGTAGATTCATAGCAAATGTATTATCCAGGTCACTTTTCTTAAAGTCTTTACTTGAATACGAAAATTTTTTGTAGAAACTTTGTTTGTTAAAAATATCAATTACTTTAACTTTCATTTGTTTTAGATGATTATTATTATAGTGAAAGTCGTTTGAATTTCTAAATGTAGAATCAATAGTTTTGAAAAATGCTAATGAGTAATTATCATATCTTGGATTAAGAGGATGAGTTAATATACCAAATGAATTATTTTTCGACAATATTTTATTTAATGATAGAATTGATACTGGTTTATCTTCCTCTAAATAGTTATTTCTTCTTGATGTATCGGGTTTTTTCTCATATTTCTCCGACTGTAAATTACTAATTTTATTGGGTGTATCATTTATCTTTTGTCTAAGATTAATGCTATTAAACATTGTTAACAAACTTAGTTTATTAAATGATTTTATAGGATCATCTAATTCCAGTTTAGCATTTTTTTGAATTCTATCTAGAGATGATAGACTAGAACTAATAAACTTTTTTTGAAGAAAACTTACAAGTGATTTGAATTTATAGTTACTTATACTGTGCATACTGTTTTTTTAAACGCAAAATATATTTAAGTATTAATCAAATTTAATTATTAATTGATAAATTATCACTTTCTGCCAGACTTTCTGCTAGACTTTGACTATCTGCCATATCATCGTCTTCATCGTCAAATTCATCATCATCTTCATCATCTATACTGTTTTTACCAAAAAGCGATTTACTGATAACGGCATCTATATGATTAGATGATGATTCAATACTATCTGTAATAGAATCTTCTTCGGAAAAGGTATCTGTATATTTATTATCAGGAATTCTATTAACATCTCTACATTTTTTTAATAACCTTTCACCCACACCTTCCCATTTCTTTTTTGGCTGCTTGAGTTGAGGATAAACAATTTTTTCATTCTTTTTAAAGGTTTTAATATTAGTAATTGATAATTTATCAAGATAATTTTGAAAACTAAAGTTCTCTTGTTTTTTACCTTTTAATCTTTCAAGTTGTGATGTAACTTCATCTTTATCCATAGTAAAATTTTTACCTAGTATATTCTTAGGCTTCTTCTTCTTCTTTTTATTCTTTTTTCCATCATCTTTGTCATCGTCTGGTTCTTTTGCTTGTTTGCAAAATGAAACAAATTCTATAATTTTTCCTATTGTATTTTCGTCAACATATTTTAGGTTTATATAAACACCAGCATTATTTTCTGAATATTTCTGATTATTATTACGTATAATATTTAGGATTTCAGTATGTTCATTAGATGTTAGGTTACAAATATCTTTTTCTAATTGTTTCTTTTCTTTATAACTTACTTTTTTCGCTTCAACTTTTAATGATTTAGACATGTATCTACTAAGATATAATAAAATAGTTTTAATATCTTTAAATTCATATTATAGATATTAAAAATAAATGATTTAAGTATTTATTCTTTTTTAATAAATTTACCTAAAATTTTGATATGATCATGATTAAGTAAAATTTGTTGTCTAACTACTTCGATAATAATATTATCTCCTTTTACGAGATTATCAAAAATTTCAATATCTTCGTGATTTTCAGGTGATAACATAACTTGTAATGGAAATGCTACACAAAATATACCTGCTTGATTTTTACCTATAATTTTACATGATACATGAGAGCCAATATTAGGTGAACATATTCTAACCTGTGCTTTGATATTATAGTATACTTCACCGTTAAAATGAGCAGAATTTATACTACCAATACTTCTTTCTAAGATTTCAATACTGTCTTTTTGTATAAATCCAGAATGAATACATTTATTGCCATATTTAGACATTACTTTATTAAGAAGTATACTATCAACTTCTGATCGTTGTTTAGGAATTTCACTGGGTTTTAATGATTCAACAATTTTAATAGTAGAAGGAACATATAGATTATCAATTTTAGTAGCCATATATTATATATTATTATTACTTTTTAAATAAAAATATTATAATCAAATTTATTTAAAAGGTAAATGAGCCACGCTATTAATCTTCGTCTGGTGTAGCATCTATCACTTTCTTTTCTAATAGACGGTAAAAGTATCTATGACCTTGTGAAACTTTCTTAAAATTGGCGTTTCCAGATTTAAAGTATGAATTATATTCGTAAAAATCTCTACTATCTCGATGTCTTAATAAAACTTCTATTTCTTCACATAAATTAGATTTTCGATGTGTTTTAAACTCCTTGTTATCTGTTTTTTTAGGAATATTGGTTTTTGTTTTTGGATTGTATATGTTATGAGGTATACCCATAGATAAAACTATCGTATTTATAAGATCTATAAGTTCTGGTTTATTTTTAGCACCTTTCGCAGTTCCGCAAACAGCACCTCGTCTTTGAGTTTTCTTAGAAACATCCATGTCTTTATTATATTTACCATCTAACTTATTTATTAGGTGAAATTTAAAAGTTTTCTTTTTACACTCCTGATAACCATAAATACCTGATGTATTTTCTTGAGCAGCGTTTAATTCAACATGTTTATATGATGACAACTGTGTTGCTGGTACATTATAATACCCAGAGTTTTCTTTTAAAGATGAATTTTGTGATTTAAGTAGATATACACGTTGTTTACTATCATTATAATACCAGTTTAAACCTATAATATTAGCATCTCTATTTTTTTTACTAGGATCCATATGTCCTTCATCTAATATATAACTATATTTATCACTATTTATCCAACTAGGAACATAATAGTAATCAATTATTTCATGTTTAATTGTATTAATAGCATATAGTTCTGAATGATCTTCTGCTGAAATAGGATTATTATAATTTTCACTAGAGCAAAAATCATATACTTCACCTGAACGTAATAATGTATCTGTGGGTGGATTATCTAAAACATACATAATTAATTCATTAATCTGTATGTCAGTTCTTGTTTCAATGAAATCTTGGAAAAGGTATTTAGTTATTTTACGAATACTAGGTGACATTGGAAATTGTAACATGAGTTTTTGATATTTATCATATGCCCTAGACACATAAATTTTTATTTCAATTCTTTTTTCCCTTAATGTCTTAGTAAAATAAGAGTTATCTATATTACTTTTAATTGTTTTAGTTTTATTCGCTTGTTTTTGCACATGTTTTATAGGATTATAATCAGGAATAACTATATCATCTAATTTAATTGATTTAGGAAGAACTCTATTAGGTAAATATCTATATTTAATAGGAATATTTTCATCTAGAATTTCAATAGGTTGAAAAATATAATAATCATATCTCTCAATAATGTATCCTTTTCTCTTATATTTGTCATGGACTAAGTCTTTATTTATAATTAGTTCATTAATTGCTGTATATATAAATTTATTGTTATTATCTTCATCTTCAATATCTTCGATATCTATATTTAATAATATATGAACTGCTTCAATTATTTCATCTATACTCAATACATATTTATCAGTAAATAGAGATTTTATATATTCTTTTATAAGTATAATATCGTCTTCAGCAAATTTGATATTAAATGTAGATCTATCTATAGATATCTTATCGTCGGGTATTGATTTACATGTATAGTTACAAACCTGAAAATTACATTGTTCTGAGAAATCTTTATCATATAGTTCTATTGTTCTTTTTTGACCTTGCGAATCAGTAATAGTTCTTTTCTTAAAAGGATCATCATGTGGATTATTCGCATATAAATGCTTAGAATAAAAATTAATATTCTTATTAAGTTGACAGTCTATCGCGTTCTCTTTAATTAATCTTTCAACTTTAGCCATATTTTGTAGTTTATCAAAAGACTTTCTATAAGTTTTTTCATCAACCAGTTCTACATCAGGGCCTGTATATCCATCGGATCTAAGTGGATGAGTGGCAATATGTAAAAATATTGAAACATTTCTTTTGTCTTCTGTAAGATTTAGATGGGAACCTCTTCTAACTGCTCTTCCGGAAGCTTGTTTCATTTCATTGAGATGAAACCATGGTTCAAGAATATGAACTTCTCTGACATTTTTAAAAGATATACCTTGTTTTACAACTTCAGAACCTAATATTACCTTAACATATTCACCATTATCATTTTTTACTCCACCTTCGCCTCGGACTTCTGTTACAAGAGCATTTAATTCATTTTTAGATGTGCTACCTTCAAGTAATATATACTTGGCTTTTTTATATGAAGTTTTTTCACTTTCTGATAATTCGGAATAATATTTATTATTTGTTGCGCAGAAACCTTCATCTGGTTTTCTGGTTTTGTTAATTAAATTTTCAATTTTAGCAGTTTTATCTTTATAAACTAATCTATCAAATCCATTTTCTTCAAGAGCTAATGCCATCGCTAACACTCCCTGTATTAAATAATCTGAAAATATAAAAACAATACCTTCGCATTTAGTTATAGAATCTATAATAGTTTTAAATTTACTTGAAAATAAATGAATATTATCTCTATGAATAAATGATTTGCCACTTTTATTAAAATTAACTAGTTTATCATTGATTGTATAATTCTTTTTAGATTTAATAAAACATTTATCAAATGATGTTTTTCCTACATCACCAGTAAATTCAGTATCTATATTATGGGGGTCAGGAAATATTATATTTGATGCTTGAACGGCGGTTACTGGAAATCCAAGTTTAATATTATCTATAGATTGTGTTGTAGTGTTATATTTTTTACTAAACTGTTCAAATTGCCATAATGACATAGGACTTGGGTAATTTTTAAGTTTACTTCTTTCAGAAGGCTTAATTAAAATTTTACGACCTTTTTCAATTTTATATTTTGCGTTTGGTATAACAGATCCAAACGGTTCAATCTTAATTGGAAAATTAACAGGATCTTCACCACGTACATATGATATATATCCACGTGTTTTTTTAGTAAAATATTCATGGTTTTCTGATTTGTCAATAAATTCGATTCCATCTTTAGCAAATATTTTATCTGGCTCTATAGGTGCTCTTTTATCATTTAACAATAATAAATTAAGTAGCCATACAATTTCACTTGAGATATTATACATTGGTGTGGCTGTTAATAGTATTATTTTAGTATTTTCAGCATATCTTGCTATCATTTCTAACCATGGAACTACAAGTTTATCTTTTTCTTTGTTATCACTTATCCTTGTCTCATGAACTTCGTCCATAATAATAACTGTATTTGAGAATCGTTCTTTAATATAATCTATAATTATAGACTGGACAAATTTAGTTCTATTAGCAGTATTTCTTTTAATAGCATTTTTAATCGTATTCGCTAATTTTTGATATCCCATAAATTCATAATACTTACTAATTAATTTATTAGCTTGTCTTTTGAATCTGATTCTATCTTCATATTCAGGATTAGGTATTTCATTAATATATCTATCGCCTGTACACTGAACGTTATGTGTTTTATTTTCCTGATGTTTTTTAATTTCGAGATCTGTATTAAATATTTCATTTTTCCAATTTCCAATGAGTGTTTCAGATGGAGTTAAAACCAGAATTTTCTTATTACTAATACTTAAATAGTCTCTAAATCCTTCAGCTATACCTAACGCAGTGCATGTTTTACCTACCCCGACTTCATGAAATAATAATACACCATTATATGGAGTAAATGGTGATATAAAGTTTTTAGCAAATTTTTGTGTAGAGGATTTTTGAAAACCTTCAGTTTTAGGCATATTCAATTTAAGAGGCTTTGACTCATTTCTTTTAAATTCTAATTTTCTATATATCTCAAGATTGAATAATTCATTACTAATATGAGGATAATATGTATAATCTAGGTCACTAATATTAATTGATTCAGAACCTATAATATCTTCCAATTTCTGCCTCAAAACATCTATTTTAATTTCAATTATTTTTCTATTTATA